>ENA-OPSY01000804-OPSY01000804.1-human-gut-metagenome-genome-assembly--contig:-NODE-804-length-21366-cov-3.798508_pt1 | contig 21366 bp, 19 predicted proteins | sample MGYA00241464_ERZ501920 | MGnify/ENA primary metagenome ERZ501920 (study PRJEB25962, sample SAMEA2042396) | human gut metagenome | biome: human gut; feature: human-associated habitat; material: faeces...
TTATAACGGTGATTGTATCCGCCACCCACTCTGACTGCATATTTTTCAAGAATTCTCATATTCGGAGTCGTCTTTCTGGTATCCAGAAGTTTTGTCTTACTTCCCTCCAGAAGCGATGCTACGGAATGTGTATAACTTGCGATTCCACTCATTCTCTGCAGATAATTCAGCGCAACTCTTTCTCCGGAAAGGAGTACACGGATATCTCCGGTTACTTTCCCCATTAACTGTCCATTCTTTACTTCATCGCCATCTTTGCAGAAAAATTCTACTTTTGTATCTTTATCTAATAATTCGAAGACTCTCTGAAATATCTGAAGTCCTGCGATCACACCATCCTGTTTACAGATCAGATCTACTTCTCCGGTTACAGCTTCGTGCATGACCGCATTGGTGGTCACGTCCTCACTTGAAATATCTTCTCTTAATGCTTCCATGATCAGGTGGTCTACCTGTAAAGTCATTGTTATGTTATTCATATTATGCTTGTCTCCTTTATCATTCTTCCTGTTCGTCTGTTTCTGTCCTTTTCCTGTTTATTTTTCTATTCATTTTTTGACAGATAGCAATTTTTATCTATGCATCCGTATACTGCATTTATTATAACATCTTATACCGCTTTACGTTCAGATATTTTTTCCTGTGTTTCTTCTTTTGTAATCTTTGTTGCTGCGCGCTTTGCAAATACCAGACTTTCCAGAAGTGAGTTACTTGCCAGACGGTTAGCACCATGTACACCATTACAGCTTGTCTCCCCGACTGCATACAGGTGTTCCATAGAAGTCCTGCTGTCTGAATCTACCCAGATTCCACCCATAAAATAATGCTGTGCCGGTACAACCGGGATGCATTCTTTCGTTACGTCATATCCTTCTTCCAGACAATGTTCATAGATATTTGGGAAATGCTTTAAAATCGTTTCTTTTGGTATATGTTCCATAGAAAGCCATACATGATCAGTTCCTTCTTTTTCCATCTCTTCTCTGATTGCTTTTGTCACAACATCTCTTGGAAGCAGTTCGTCTACAAAACGTTCTTTGTTCTTATTATAAAGGACCGCTCCTTCACCACGTACCGATTCTGAGATCAGGAAACGTCTTCCCGGTTTCTTGGAATATAAAGTTGTCGGATGGATCTGTACATAGTCCAGATGTTCCAGACGGATTCCATGCTTCTTTGCAATCTCAATCGCATCACCTGTCAGATGTGGAAAATTCGTGGAATGCTGATAGGTTCCGCCGATACCGCCACTTGCAAGGATCGTATTTTCTGCATAAATTTCATACGTTCCCTTTTCATTCTTTGCCTTGATTCCTACACATTTATCATCTTCGATGATCACATCTGTCATCTCTGTATATTCATACATTTTCACATTTTCAAGCTTCTTTACCTGTGCCAGCAGCTTGCTGGTGATTTCTTTTCCTGTCACATCTTCATGAAACAGGATTCTCGGTCTGGAGTGCGCTCCCTCTCTTGTATAGGCAAATTCGCCGTCCTTCTTTTCAAACTCTACGCCATACTTTACCAGATCATTGATGATATCTCTGGAATTACGGATCATGATATCTACAGATTCTTTCCGGTTCTCATAATGACCGGCTTTCATCGTGTCTTCAAAATAACTGTCGTAGTCGCTTTCGTCTCTTAATACACAGATTCCCCCCTGTGCAAGGAACGAATCACTGCTTTCCAGATCTGACTTGGTAATTAATATAATATCCTGTTCTCTTGGTAAATTCAACGCGCTGAAAAGTCCTGCGACTCCGCTTCCTACGATTACTGTATCTGCATTCAGTTTCATAATACAACATCCTCTTTTCTATACTGCTTTCCGTTTACGGACAGTCCCTCCACATATATTCTTCTGACCGCTTAAACTTTTCACATTATACCACTGTTATTTACATGTGACAAGACAGTTGTTGTATTTATTCTTTACACGTGATTTTCTATTTAATGCATCATGACGGCTGTCACCAATCGAACCTTTGTATGTAACCAGAAGGTTAGAATAAAAGATATGCTTAATCAGCAGATACAACACAATCGTAAATGCAAACAAATACCCAAACGTACCCCCCCGACATTCCCATATCTCTGCCTTCATATCGGTCGTGCAGATAATGCTTGAGCTGATCAGAAGCAGCTATCACCTATAGTCCTATTACCACATGTCTTTCCAGCATCGTAAGCCCCTGCGGCATGCTGGTTTTATTCTCCTTCATGACTTCCATCAAATCCATCTTCACTTCCATAACGTCAATTTCTACCATATCATAGCCGTCTGCAAGAATTTTTTCTTTGTCATCAATTGCAGGTCCTTCGATGTATTCCATGACCAGCGCATGCATGGTCGTATATTCCTGAATTTGTAAACAAAAAAGATTATTGTGCCGGAATTTCATTTCTGTATCACAATAATCTTTTTTATTTATACCTATTTATACAAATTCTCCCCATCAGATTTGATAACACCCTGATACCAGTAAAAGCTATCTTTTTTATAGCGGTTTAATGTACCGCCTTCTTCCTCTTCACGGTCTACATATACGAAACCATAACGTTTCTGATAACCATTTAACCAGCTTAAAAGATCTGTGAATGACCATGTACAGTATGCCAGAACTTCACAGCCTTCTTCAATTGCTTTTCCCAGTTCTTTCAAATGTTCTTCCAGATAATGGATTCTATATTCATCATGAATCTGATCATCTTCTGTCTTTTTATCAAATGCTCCCAATCCATTTTCAGAAATCACAATTGGCAGACCATAACGGCTTGTAATTTCACGGCAGCAAAAGCGAAGCCCCATCGGATCTATCGTCCAATCCCAATCTGTTGTCATAAGATATGGATTTACTGGATTCTTATATATTCCCTGCATTCCCAGTTCTTGGGCAGATCCCTTTACACCTGTTGTATTCATCGTACCATACGGCGTAACTCCATCCATTGGATTATACTCACACACACAACTCTGATAATAATTTACACCCATGAATGTAATCTCTCCGGCAGCTTTTTTCAATATCTCCATATCTTCATCTAAAATTTCCGGAGCATAACCTTTTTTCTTCAGATAAGCCATCGCAGCTTTTGGATAACGTCCATATGCATATATATCCATCCACCAGAAATTTTTCAATTCATCATAATCACGTTTTGCCATTGCATTTACCGGTTTACAGTCCAACGCATAGGATGGTACATACGCAAAGCTTGCACCAATCTCTCCTTTTCCACCCATTTCACGATAAGCAAGTACAGCCCTGGCATGTGCCATAAAAGCATAATGATTAACCTGATAAAAAGTCTTCTGGTCATCAAATTTTCCAGGCGGGTGCTGTGCTGTCAACCAACCAAGAGAAGTAAATATATTCTGTTCGTTTAATGTAATCCAGTATTTCACTTTATCGCCAAAGTTTTCGAAGAGAGTCTTTGCATAAGTCACATAATCCTGAATGATCTCCGGGCTTTCCCATCCACCATACAGATCCACCAGTGCCTGCGGAAGATCCCAGTGGAAAATTGTCACCATCGGCTCAATTCCATATTTCAAGCATTCATCAATAATATCCTGATAAAATGCAAGTCCTTTTTCATTGACCGTACCTCTTCCTTCCGGATAAATACGGGCCCAGGAGATAGAAAATCGGTATGTTTTTAATCCCATCTCTGCCATTAATGCAATATCCTCTTTATAGTGGTGATAATGATCTACCGCCACATCACCGGTCGTTGCTTTATATGTTTTCCCTGGGATACGTACAAATGTATCCCAGTTTGTCACACCTTTTCCATCTTCTTTCCATCCACCTTCAATCTGATAAGCCGCTGAAGCGCTTCCCCATAGAAAGTCTTTTGGAAATCTTGTCACTTTCATTTCTTCCATATCCATATTCCTTTCCTTTACTGAACTTTGATAAGGTTACTTTCTTTTGTTACTTCTCCTGTTGCTGTTTTTTCAACTATTGCATACTGATCTGTGTTTGAAACGATCACCGGCGTTGTTACATCATATCCAGCCTCTTTTATTTTTTCAATATCAAATTCGATCAACACATCACCCTTTTTCACAACATCTCCTGCTGCTTTCTTCGGTGAGAAATATTTTCCTTCCAGATTTACAGTATCGATTCCGATGTGTACCAGAAGTTCTACCCCATTCTCTCCTACAAGACCTACTGCATGTCCCGTTTCAAACATCACATCTACTTTTCCATCAAATGGTGCATAGATCACTCCTTTTTCCGGAACGATTGCCGCACCTTTTCCAAGAATTTCCTGTGCAAATGTTGCATCTGCAACTTCTGACAGTGAAATTGCTTTTCCTTCTGCCGGACTTGCAATATCAATCGCATTCTCCATTACTTTTACTTCTTCTTTGCTTTCTGTTTCCAGCATGTCTAATTCATCATCATTTTCATCTACTACATCTTCAAATCCAATGATCATTGTCGCAATGAATGCAACCACTATTGTAAGGAGAATCGTAAGTGCTGCAAATAACAGACTCTGCGGTTTCCCTTTTTCTACATACTGAACGATTGTTACGATCGCAGGTGTCGCAATACCAAAACATTTCATCTGGAAAAATCCACCAAATAATCCACCTGCAGCAGCACCGATACATGCTCCTAACATCGGACGTTTCAAACGTAATGTTACACCATACAGAGCTGGCTCTGTAATTCCTGCAAATAATGCCGAAAATGCAGAAGATCCGGCAATCTGTTTAAAATCTTTGTTCTTACTCTTTACTGCTACTGCAAGCGATGCAGCACCCTGTGCCATGTTAGAGCAAAGTTCTCCGATACAGATAAAGTTTTCAAATCCTGTGGAAGCAATCATTCCCAGTTTGATTGGTGTAAATGCATGATGCATACCTGCCATAACAACGAAAGGATATACACCCGCCACAAGACCGATCGCAATAAATCCAAGTTTATCATGAATTGTATAAACAACTGTTGATAATACGTTACCACAGATTGCACCTAAAGGTCCAAGAATAATCAATGCAATAGGTGCTTCGATCAGCACTACCAACATCGGTTTTAAGAAGTTCTTGGTTACTACCGGTGTAATCTTATCTACCAGACGCTCGACATATTTCAGCGACCATACTGCCAGAATAATTGGAATAACAGAATAAGCATAAGATGCATATGTTACCGGAATAAATTTAAGAAATTTTACAGTTTCTTTTGCATCATTTGCACTATTCATGAATGAAATAAAATTTGGATGCAACATAATCAACGCTATACTTGCCGCATAATACATATTCGTTCCAAATTTTTTAGATGCAGATATCGCAATCAATACCGGCATAAAGAAAAATGCGCCGTCACCCATAACACTTAACAGATTATAAGTATCACCTTTTGTACTCAGAACACCGATCATTGGAAGTAATGTAAGAAGTACTTTGATCATTGCAGCTCCGATGATTGCCGGAATAACCGGTGCCATGATACCGGAGATTGTATCCATCAGCATAGAAAATACATTCTGTTTTTCCTTATTCTGTGGTGCTTTTTTCGGTACTTCGTTTGAAAAATTTCCAAGCTTATTAAGCTCTGCATAGACATTTGCCACATCATTACCGATGATAATCTGATACTGACCGGCTTTTTTCATGATTCCCATAACGCCTTTGGTCTTTTTCACTGCTTCATCGTCTACAATTGATTCATCTTTTAATGTAAAACGCAGTCTCGTCATACAATGTACCAGGCTGATTACATTTTCCTTTCCCCCGACTCTTTGGAGGATTTTTTTTGCTATACTTTCGTAATCCATTTTCATTTACCTCAATTTTCTTTTTTATTTTTTCATATATATAACAAAGACCCGACTTAAAAGAGCATACGCTTCCCGGGACCGCTGCTTTCTTTTAAGTCAGGTCTTGCTTAACTGAATAATAACAAACCTGCAATCTATTCTGATTGTTCATCTAATATTCTTTTAATGTGTATTAATAAATATAATCTTTCATCTATTGTCAATTTGTAGGAATACTGTTTTTCAATATATTCCACAATTTTTCTGACTCCTGAATAAGCATATTCATTCTCTTCTATCAATACTTTGTATATTTCCTGCATGCTGTCTTGATAAATGGTATTATCAAATACTCTGGTCGCAAAAAATTTCAAATGAGTTAGAAACCGTTCTCGTTAAATTCTATCTTAAAATGGATTCTGACAATCTGAAGAACTGCATTAATCAATTTCGTAATCTTATTAACATCTACATTACTTCCGCTGCCAAGTTCGGCCGAAACGATGTGCATCGCTATAAATGCAGCTTCGTCTTCCCCTAGATTCTCATCATTTTGTTCCTGTATCCATTGTACTGCCCTTAATCCGATTTCATATTCTTTTGGATAAAATTTACGGATCTCAAGTTTCATCATATTTTTTAATGCTATATTCTCACGATATCTGTCAACTGCTGAATTGATATGATCTGTAAGTGTCACATACAGGGAATCCCTGACTTTCAATCCTTCCTCCCTCGCTGTCTTTACGATACGGCTTACAATCTCCAAATATTCTTCTGATATTTCTTTTACTACTTCCTGCAGTCTCCTGCTGTCATCGACACTCTCCAGATAATAAGTTTTATCCGCCAGTGCTTCATCCAGATTTTCACCCTTCTTTTTCTTGAACCCGATTCCTGCTCCTGTTATGATCAGTTCTCTTCCCTCCTGATCACTACTGACAACTGCATTCGTATTCAGAACTCTGACTATTTTCACAGCCATTCTCACCTCTAATTCAATCTTAACAACCATTGATACAATATGATAAAAAAAGACTGCTCATAATACAAAATCTCTTGATCTCTTGATCTCTTGCACTATAAACAGTCTTGCTTACCATTACGTAATAACAAACTTGTTATTATATTACCAATAATACCTGTCTTTGTCTATATTCTTTTTATTTTTCGTCATAACTAATAAATTTACCATTTTCTTTTTGTGTATTTTCACAAGTATTTTATTCCTTTCTTCTCAATAATGAACTTCACTTCACCTTTCTGCCTTTCTTTTATTCTAGTGAAGCTCTGATATCATCATTCCAGAAAGCATTAGGGCAACTACTTTTCTCTTCTCTCTCCTCCTCTTTTTATATTCAATTACTTCTGTCATACGTTTCTATGCGTTCTTTTGATCATTCCACATTCTTCAATGCTTCATCCATCGGAACTTTCTTAATCTTGCGGTATTCAAGAAGTGCTACCACACCATAAGTAATGAATCCTGTCAGGAACATTTCCACATATATCTTTGGATCGATCCACAGTGTGATCCATCCGGTCAGACTTTCCATCATCATTACACGGAAGATTACGTTCATAACCACCGTTTCAATCGGAAGACTTAATAGCAGTTCTATTACAACCACAACCATGGTTGACATAATATACAACCTGCTGATCTCTCCGTTGGTATATCCAAGGATCTTCGTCATGGAAATGGACTGCGCATTTTTCTCGATAATGATCTTTGACAACAGATAAATGACAATCATATAGATCATGATCGCAAATCCATTGACCAGTCCCATCATATTTCCCATGGATACATCCAGCTGTCTTGATACCTTCGTCAGTGCTTCCAGATCAACTACAGACCCTATGTATTTCTCATCAATGTCTTTAATCTTTGTATTTGCAAAATATCCCGCATAATAATCACTTCCAAGATCAAATGTCTCGTTTAATTTGTCACGGCTCATAAATACACTGATTGCCCCGCTGTAATCATAGACTCCTTTTACTTTGAATGTGTAGCGTTTGCGTTCGTATTTTTCTTTTAATGTAATCTTATCTCCCGGTTCTACTTGATACTTATCTGCATATGCCGTCGATATATATACGCCATCTCCCAGATCTGCCTTAATATACTTACTGTCCGGTTCTACTCCGTACAATACTACCTCTTCGCTCTTGGCCTCTCCCGGAATTGTATTTAATGCGTATGCACTGAATTTTTCTGCTGTCTTGTTATCCGTCTTCGTGCCGTTCGAATACTGCATCAGCGATAGTAAACTTTCCAGTTTACTTCCACTGATTGCATCCGTCGGAACCTCCAGCATATACTGGTACTTTGCCAGCATATTTTCCTGTATTTCTTCCTGATAATGGTTCAGTACCGACGGGAGCAGCAATCCGAAGAATAACAGCAGATTTGCAAATATAATTCCTACAAACAGCACCAAATAATTACTGATATTCTGAAAAATAACTCTCAGACGGAATCTGCGGAAGATACCGAGTTTTGTACTTAAATGAACTGCCCTTTTTTGTTTTCTGGAAGAAAGATCTCTTCTTATGAACTTAAGCGGCGACAGTCTTAATTTGTAATGTAAAATTCCATAGTTGATCACCAGCATGATAATAACCGGTACAACCGTTGTCATCCAGAATGCTTCTGCATTCCAGACCGTTACATATGTCGGAAGGCTGTAACTTCCATAGTACATCCCCGCACATACCTGCTTTAATACTGTATATCCGAGAATATTTCCGACCAGTGCCCCGATCAGTGTGATCACAACCGGAAGTGCCATATAATGTAAGATCAATTCGCGCCTTGTATACCCGGATGCACGCAGTGTTCCGATCACGCCCGCTTCTTTCCTGATCGTATTGCTGATCGTAATACCGAATACAAATGCAAGAATCGCCATTACAATATAAAGCAGCATAACGATCATCGCACGGTCGCTTCCCATATCATCCCCTGTAAAATGGATCGACTGATTCTGGTATTGTGGTACAAAACTTTCTATCGTCACGACATCTGCCATGTCTTCCATCAGGTCTTCGGCCATCTTCTTTTCTTTTTTCTCTGTTGCAGGTTTTTTATCATAGATCCAGGCATAATTATACTGTACCTTTACCTGATTCAATGCTTCAAAATCTTTGTCTGTAACAATTGCCACTCCGAACTTTACAGCATCAAACATCGTATCATTATTATTCTGAAATAATGCACTGTAATCGGAAAGTGCCACAAGACCTGTAATCCGGAATGTCTTCTTTCGACTTTTCACCGTATCCCCGACTTTCAGCTCATTATTATCTGCATACATACGGTCCACAGCGATCTCACCGGACTTTTTCGGCATCTTCCCATTCATCAGGCAGACCTTATCTACCTCTTTCCGGTTCTTGAAAAATCGTATGGTACTTCCGTTCGTAAGCTTTTGCTCTATATAAAAATTCTCATATACCTTTACATCCGATTTTTCAATATCTTCTTTCTGTGCCGGAGTCAGCTTCTTCTTCGTCTGGAAATATCCGTCTTCGATATTGTATTTTTGAAAGCTGTCATCATATGCCCGGAGCATACTTCCATCAGCTACCAGGAATCCTGATACGAAACCAATCGTTATTGCCATCATGATAAAGACAACTAAATACTTTCCAAATTCACTTTTTAATTCTCTCGGCAATCTTTTTCTTAAAGGACTTTTCATCTGTTATGTCCTCCTTACCATTCCAGATTGATCGCCGGAATCTTTACTTCATTTCTGTAATTCTTCCGAATCATTCCGTCTCTTAACTTCACTACCCGGTCGGCCATGTCTTTGATCGCATCATTATGTGTAACCATGATAATCGTATTGCCATATCTCTGATTTACCGTCTCGATCAGTTTCAGGATTTCCTTGGACGTATGATAATCCAGCGCACCGGTCGGCTCATCTGCGAGAATCAGTTTCGGACGATGAATCATCGCTCTGGCACAGGCACAACGCTGCTTCTGGCCCCCGGATACCTGATAGGGGAATTTATCCCGGATTTCTTCGATATCAAGCAGCTTCAATATGTGATCACATTTCTCTTGGATCTCTCTTTTACTCTTGCTGTGCAGCGTCATTGCCAGCACAATATTCTCTTCTATCGTAAGTGTATCTAACAAGTTGTAATCCTGAAATATGAATCCAAGATTGTCTTTCCGAAATTCCGCCAGTGCCTCATCACTCAACTCTGTAATATCCGTTTCTCCGTAGTATATATGCCCTGCAGTCACACGGTCAATCGTAGACAGCATATTCAAAAGTGTTGTCTTTCCGGAACCCGATGCTCCCATGATTCCCACAAATTCTCCTTTTTGGACGCAAAAGCTTACCCTGTCTACCGCTTTGGTGATGTTCGTATCACTTCCGTAATATTTTTCCACATCACACACCCGGATCTCTCCATCCGGGATTCTGCCTCCTGCCAGGATTCTGTCTGTTTTTTTCTCTGTTGTCTTGCCATGCTTTCTTATTCTTCTCATCCATATCATCCTTTCCGGTCTTTTTGTAATACTCTTTTTCATCTCTACTTTACCCGTCCGGACCAGAAAGATGTATCGATGTATCTTTCAGTTATCTTACATTTTTGAAAGATAACTGCTGACCGGAAATGTAAGGATCATCTTCGTGCCTTCACCACGAACAGATTCCGCCTCGATGGCAATTCCAAGCTTTTCACACAGCCGTCTGCACAGATAAAGCCCCATCCCCGTAGATTTCTTACCATTTCTTCCATTGGAACCGGTAAAACCTTTTTCAAAGATTCTGGACATCTCTTCTTCCCGTATTCCGGTTCCGTTATCTTCTACGATCAGCCGGACACCATGACCGTACCTTTCCGTGTAAATATGAATATACGGATGGACCTTTGGATTCTCACTTTTATATTTCACACTGTTCAGCATAAGCTGGTTCAGTATAAAAAGGATCCACTTTTTATCGGTATACGCAAGATCAGGGCACTCCACTTCCCCGCGCACTCCGTTACTAATTAGATAATACTTATTTTTCATCAAAATTTCAGAAGCCGCCTTCCCAAGGTCTGTCTCTTCAATCATATAGTCTTTGTATACCTTTTCCATTCTGGCATAATACAGAACCATATCTACGTCATTTTCAATCCGTTGATTCTCAAGACCGATCTGTCTGGTCACTTCGTCTTTATGATTCTCACACGCAAGCTGGATACTGGTAATCGGTGCTTTGATCTCATGCACCCAGCTTTCGATATAATCCCGATAATCATTCTGTTCATCTTCAAGCATACGGATCCGTTCGATCACAGATTTATTCGATCGTCTGATCAACTCCCGGTAGATCCGATCTTCCAGATATGGTGAAGCTGGCAGCAATTCTCCAAGCAGATATCTCTGATCTACATTTTCCAGAATATGTTCTGCCCTGTCAAAATATTTCTTCCTGCGATAATATCCTGTCACAATCCATATCCCAAGGATGATCCACCAGAAAATGAGAATCAGTGCAGCTGCGTTTCTGTTATACCCTGTAATATAGAAGAACCCCATCAGTAATATCATACACAGGAGGTGCAGCAGACATATCAGAATCTTATCTTTTATATATTCCGAAAATCTCATATGCGGTACCCCATTCCCCGTTTTGTCTCAATGAAATCCGTCACTCCGATGTCAGCCAGTTTTCCTCTGAGTCTTGTAACATTCACACTTAATGTATTGTCATCTATGAAGACTTCATTGTCCCACAGGTATTCGATCATATCCAGTCTCGGAACAATCTCACCCTTTTTCTGATATAGAAGGTGCAGGATCTTCAACTCATTTTTCGTAAGATCTGTCTTTTTTCCTTCATGCTCTATGCAGCCTCCCACAACATTTAGGATTACACCTTTATATTCCATGTTCAAGGCATTACCCCTTGATTTCTCTGCATTTTTACCAGTAGTTCTTTTTAGTACTACGCCTATTCTTGCCAGCAGAATCGGGGGATTGAACGGTTTTGTGATATAATCATCTGCCCCTTTCAAGATTCCGGTCAGTTCATCCATGGAATCTGTCCGGCTGGTCAGAAATATGATTGGAATATCTGAATGTTCTTTCAGCTTCGTACAGATGTCAAAGCCGCTTTCCCCCGGAAGATTCCAATCCAGGAGTACCAGATCCGGTGCCGGTATCATGCTGCATATCTGCTCTGCCGTATCTTTAAATTCTTCGATTATCTCTGCTTCATAAAAAGCATTTTCCAGGAGCTGTTTTAATTCCTTTCGGATACCCGAATCATCTTCTACAATAACAATCTTCATGTCGTTCTCCTCATGATGTTCCTTTTATAATTATACTGATAAATACAGAACAGATTGTAGAAAATACGCTTTTGCATTTTCCACAATCTGTTCATTATAGCATATAACATACGTTGAATATGTTTGTATTATTTCACAAGAAGTGATGTTCCAGTCATCTCAGCCGGCTGTTCCATACCCATCAGTTCGATCAGTGTAGGAGCAATATCTGCCAAGCATCCGTCTTCTTTCAACTTGTATGCAGGATCTGCGTTTACAAGGATGAATGGTACAGGATTGGTTGTATGTGCTGTAAATGGCTCTTTTGTCTCTTCATCGATCATGTACTCTGCATTACCGTGATCTGCACAGATGAACATCTGTCCGTCAGCTTCTTTTAATGCTTCGTAAGCCTTTCCTACACACTCGTCAACTGCTTCAATGGCTTTTACAGCAGCCTCGATCACACCAGTATGACCTACCATGTCAGGGTTGGCAAAGTTAATTACGATAACATCATACTTATCAGACTTGATTGCTGCAACGAGCTTATCACATACTTCATATGCACTCATCTCTGGCTTCAAATCATAAGTAGCAACCTTTGGAGATTTTACAAGGATTCTGTCTTCCCCTTCATTCGGTTCCTCTACACCGCCGTTAAAGAAGAATGTTACATGTGCATACTTCTCTGTCTCAGCGATACGCGCCTGTTTTTTGCCATTCTTTGCGAGGAATTCACCAAATGTATTGGTGATCTCTTCTTTTACGAATGCAACCTGTTTATTCTCGATCGTAGCGTCATATTCTGTGAAGCATACAAATGTTGTCTTGATTCTGTCTCCTCTTTCAAATCCGTCAAAGCTGTCGTCACAGAATGTTCTTGTGAGCTCTCTTGCTCTGTCCGGACGGAAGTTGAAGAATACTACCGAATCATTTTCTTTGATCGTTGCAACCGGTGCGCCGTCCTTTGTTACTACAAATGGTACAACGAACTCATCGGACTTTCCTGCATCATAGGAAGCCTGGATGCCTTCTGTTGCACTTACTGCTGTATTTCCTTCACCCTTTGTAAGCGCTTTGTAAGCTAACTCTACACGGTCCCATCTCTTATCACGATCCATTGCATAATAACGTCCGGAAACGCTCGCAACCTCTCCTACGCCGATTTCTTTCATTTTAGCTTCTAACTGTTCTACATACTCTTTTCCGGAAGCCGGTGGTGTATCACGGCCATCCAGGAAGCAGTGAACGTATACTTTCTCAAGTCCCTGTCTCTTAGCCAGTTCCAGAAGGCCGAAAATATGTCCGATGTGGCTGTGAACACCACCGTCAGATACCAGCCCCATCAGGTGCAGTGCAGAATCATTTTTCTTGGCATTCTCACATGCAGCCAGAAGTGCTTTATTCTCAAAGAATACACCATCTTCAATTGCCTTTGTGATCTTTGTCAGTTCCTGATAAATGATACGTCCGGCACCCATGTTCATATGACCCACTTCAGAGTTACCCATCTGTCCGTCCGGAAGTCCTACTGCCAGGCCGGAAGCCTGTCCTTTTACAAAAGGACATTCCTTCATTAATTTATCCATCACCGGGGTATTTGCCAGCGCAATAGCATTTCCCTCTGTACGGTCATTCAGACCATAACCGTCAAGAACCATTAAAACAACAGGTTTTTTGCTCATAATTCATCCTCTCTTTCCATTGTAACAATCCTATACTATTGTACTTCATTATTGTTACACAAACACTTATTATATTACATAATTTGAACGGGATTGCAAGTGTTCACTGCAAATTTCCCACGATATCTATCGATTTTAAATCCAGATCCACATCATCAAAATACTGTCCATAACGCCTTCCGGACGTATAGGCATAAGGCGAAACTCCCGGTTTTTCGACATTTTTATACGGATAAAAGAATCCGTCCTCATCAATTCCCACATGATTGGAGATGTCTGCCAGATAATGATAAAATGCTTTGATCTGTTTTTTTTCTGTCAGAATCGAAGTCGTAAGCGAATCCTGTATGCACGGAATCATCCGCAATTTCAGACTGCCGGAATCATCAATCTGAATCTGTGCAATCGTTGTGTAAAGTTTTCCGGTAGAAAACCAGAAATTTCCCACGCTGTATGCCACCGGCACATTTTTTATAAACTCAACGCCCTGCAGACGGTGCGGATGTCCACCAATCACGGCGTCTGCACCAGCTTTTACACAAAGGTCTGCAATCTCTGTCTGATCCTGCCCATAATGGATCTTTCCTTCTGTTCCCCAGTGAACATACGCGATCACATAATCACTGTTCTTCTTCGCACGCTTCAGTTCTTTCTTCCATACCTCTTCCTGCTGGGTCTTTAATACTCCCGGTTTCTCCTTCTGGGCTTTCTGTGTAAAATGATAAAACCTTTCGATTTCCGTTGCAGATACAATCGCAATCTTTCGTCCACCTGTGACCACATAACGCACAGCGCTTGCCTCTGTCAGATTTCTGCCACCACCACTGTACGGAATTCCCGCAGCATGCAATGCATCCAGCGTATCTAAAAATCCCTGCTCACCATAATCAAACACATGATTATTTGCCACAGAGACCATATCTATTCCCAGTGTGCGCAGGAATCCGGCATCTTTGGGATCTGCCCGAAAACAGTATGCTTTGCCAACCTGCCGCTGTCCCCGTGTTGTATAAGCAAACTCATTGTTTGCCATCGTAAAATCTGCCGAAATCAGTTCCTTTTTTGCTTCATCGGAAAAATAATCCGCCATATGATTCTTTGCCGTCTTCCCCGTACACCAATTCTCATCCAGACAGATATCCCCGACAAAATCCAGACGGATGCATGCCGGATCGGATGCTTCTTTCCAGATCACATCCTCATACGAATATGACATATACTGTTGCTGCCTGCAATACATAAGCCACAGAACATGCATGCTGTTTCCGGTAAACCGATACCACAGATCCGGGTCCTGATTTCCGTTTTCCAGCTGTGTATACAGACTCTGCAGCACACCGCTCCCATACTTCGTTTCAATCCATCCCATAAAGGCTTCATCCACCGGATATTTCTGAAAAAACTTTCCGGAGGCAGTCCTTAAAATCTGGCTTTCCAGATCCTGTACTTCCGGCTCGGTTTCCTGTGATTGTTCCGTGACCTGGGAGGCTTTTTCCTCATATTCAGTTTGTACTTCCTTAGTCTCTTTCAGCGGCTGTGTATTTTGGATGATGCCATGTGTCAAAGCAAAAATAAACAACAAGAGAACGACACATTCCAGACATTTTTTGTTCATGTGTAAAATTTCAAAGGCTATTCACCTGAAATTCAGATGAATAGCCCTATAACCATACAATATCAGATTCTAGTAGTTTACAATCTTACCGAAATCAGCTTTCAGGGATGCTCCGCCAACCAGACCACCATCGATGTCCGGCTTTGCGAACAGCTCTGCTGCATTTCCTGCATTTACAGATCCGCCGTACTGGATACGAACAGAATCAGCAGTAGCCTGATCATAGATTTCAGCTACACATGCACGGATTGCGCCACAGACTTCCTGTGCCTGATCGGATGTAGCAGTCTTGCCTGTTCCGATTGCCCAGATTGGCTCATAAGCGATTACCATGTTTGCAACGTCTGCTGCTGCAACGCCTGCAAGATCAGATTTGATCTGAAGTCTGATCCAGTCAAGTGTTACACCCATCTCTCTCTGCTCTAAAGTCTCTCCACAGCAAAGGATTGGAGTAAGTCCTGCCTCGATTGCCTTCTTAACCTTCTTATTTAAGAGAACATCATCCTCTTTGAAGTAGTCACGTCTCTCGGAATGTCCGATTACAACGTACTTAACACCAGCGTCTACCAGCATCTCTGCGGAGATCTCACCTGTGTATGCACCCTTCTCTTCGAAGTACATGTTCTCGGCACCAACCTGTACGTTGGTTCCTTTCACAGCCTCTACAACCGGTACGATATCGATTGCAGGTACACAGTAAACAACATCTACGCTATCAGATACTACTAATGGCTTTAACTCTTCTACTAACTTTACAGCCTGGCTTGGAGTCATGTTCATTTTCCAGTTGCCGGCTACGATTTTCTTTCTTGCCATGATTTTTATTTCTCCTAATCTGTAAATAATTTAACTGTCTTTTATTTATCGTCTGCTGCTACTACGCCTGGCAGTTCCTTACCCTCTAAGAATTCAAGGGAAGCTCCACCACCGGTAGAAATATGGCTCATCTTATCAGCATAACCCATCTGGTTAACAGCTGCAGCGGAATCTCCACCACCGATGATTGTTGTTGCATCGGTCTCTGCAAGAGCCTTAGCTACTGCAAGTGTACCAGCTGCAAGTGTCGGGTTCTCGAATACACCCATCGGTCCGTTCCATACAACAGTCTTTGCTGTCTTAACTGCATCAGCATATAACTCCTGAGTCTTTGGTCCGATATCGCATCCCTCTCTGTCAGCCGGCATATCTTTTACGTCACATACAGTAACTTCTACCGGAGCATCGATCGGGTTCGGGAAATCTGCGATGGTTACAGCATCTACCGGAAGGAGTAATTTCTTTCCAAGTTTTTCTGCTTTTGCCATCATCTCTTTACAGTAATCGATCTTTGTATCATCTACTAAAGATTTACCGATCTCATATCCCTGTGCTTTTAAGAAAGTATATGCCATACCACCACCAATGATTAATGTATCGCATTTTTCCAGTAAGTTGGAGATAACGTTTAATTTATCTGCAACTTTTGCACCACCAAGGATTGCTACGAACGGTCTTACCGGATTTTCAACAGCGTTTCCAAGGAAATCGATCTCTTTCTGCATTAAGTAACCAACTACGTTAGAACCACCCTTTGCAGTGATGAATTTTGTAACGCCTGCAACAGAAGCATGTGCTCTGTGGGAGGAACCGAATGCGTCGCATACATAATCGTCTGCAAGATCAGCCAACTCTTTGCTGAACTCTTCGCCGTTCTTTGTCTCCTCAGCACCACGGAAACGTGTATTCTGTAATAATACAACATCTCCTTCGTTCATTTCAGCAACTGCTTTTGTAGCTGCCTCACCTGTTACATTGTAATCAGATACGAAGTTTACTTTTTTGCCAAGTTTCTCAGAAAGTTTCTCAGCTACCGGAGCTAAAGACTCGCCTTCGTTTGGTCCGTTTTTTACTTTTCCAAGATGGGAACAGAGAATTACTTTTCCACCATCGTTGATTAATTTCTGGATGGTAGGAAGAGCTGCGTTGATACGAGTCTCATCTGTGATTTTTCCTTCTTTTAACGGAACGTTGAAATCACATCTTACAAGTACTCTTCTTCCCTTTACATTAATGTCGTCTACTGATTTTTTGTTTAATGACATAAAATATGTCCTCCTTTTATATAATTGAGGTATAAAAACAGGCCCGGTCCAATAGGACCGGACCTGCTAAAAGTCGCATATAGTTATCGTAACCCGTCGATTATGCTAACTCACTGAAGTATTTGATTGTACGAACCATCTGAGATGTGTAAGAGTTCTCGTTGTCATACCATGAAACAACCTGAACTTCGTACTGGTCATCAGATACCTGGTTAACCATTGTCTGAGTTGCATCGAATAATGAACCATATCTCATTCCTACGATATCGGAAGAAACGATCTCATCCTCGTTGTAACCGAAAGACTCGTTAGCTGCTGCTTTCATAGCTGCGTTGATGTCTTCTTTTGTTACGCCAGCTTTCTTAACAACTGCTGTTAAGATTGTTGTAGAACCTGTTGGGGTCGGTACACGCTGAGCAGATCCGATTAATTTACCGTTTAACTCCGGGATAACAAGACCGATTGCTTTTGCAGCACCTGTGCTGTTAGGAACGATGTTAACTGCTGCTGCACGGGATCTTCTTAAATCACCTTTTCTCTGAGGTCCATCAAGAGTCATCTGATCACCTGTGTAAGCATGGATTGTTACCATGATACCAGACTGGATCGGAGCATATTTGTTTAATGCATCTGCCATTGGTGCTAAGCAGTTTGTTGTACAGGAAGCTGCTGAAATGATTGTATCAGAAGCTTTTAATGTCTCGTGGTTTGTATTGTAAACGATAGTAGGAAGGTCATTTCCTGCTGGAGCAGAGATAACAACTTTTCTAGCACCTGCATTAATATGAGCCTGTGCTTTTTCTTTGCTTGTATAGAAACCGGAGCACTCTAATACAACGTCAACTTTTAAATCTCCCCATGGGCAGTTGTTTGCATCTGGGAAAGCGTAGATTTTGATCTCTTTACCGCAAACGATGATAGAATCATCTGTTGAAGATACTTCATCAGCATGCTCATATTTACCCTGAGATGAATCATATTTTAACAAGTGTGCTAACATTTTAGGACTTGTTAAATCGTTGATTGCTACTACTTCATATCCTTCTGCTCCAAACATCTGTCTGAAAGCAAGACGACCAATACGGCCAAATCCATTAATTGCTACTCTTACTGCCATTTTAAATTCCTCCTAGAATTGTATAAAATATACTTTTGGAAAACTATTGTTCCCAAGCTTCCTTTATTTTAACCAATTTCTGTATAAAGTTCAAGTGTTTTTCATGAGTTTGTTAAATTTTTCACTATATTTGTTTTTCGACTATGTTTTTCATTCACTTTGTACAAAATCACGTACAATCTATTCCATTTTCTTGTAAAATAAGTTATATTAGATATCAGATTAATGCATGATACAGGCGTTTTATTATAACTTAGCCGCTGTATTTTTACAAATTTTTAATTATTAATTTTACTAATAATTTTTTCACGGAAAGGAATATAGATTTTATGGAAACCAAATTTTCGCATTACCGGCTCTGGGACACACACATGCACAGCCAGTTTTCCGGGGACAGTGAAGCCCCGCAGGAAGAAATGATCTCTTCTGCTATTGAAAAAGGACTTGCCGGGATCTGCTTTACAGATCATCTTGATATTGATTATCCTGAGGAGCCGGATATTTTTCTTCTCGATCTGCCAAATTATACTTCGTCCGTACTTGCCTATCAGGAAAAATATGCCGCAAAGCTTCCGGTACGCCTCGGCATTGAGCTTGGCTTACAGCCGCATCTAGCTGCGCTGTACACAGATATTTTATCGCAGTATCCATTTGATTTTGTCATAGGTTCCTCCCATGTTGTGCATGGATTTGATCCGTATTATGCGGCTTTTTATGAAAAACGGACAGAGAAAGCCGCCTACCGCGAATATTTTGAATCCATTCTTGAAAATATAGAAAGTTACCATGATTTCGACGTATACGGACACCTCGACTATGTTGTCCGCTACGGTCCGACTTCCAATGAAAATTATGACTGGAGAGAATATCAGGATGTGATCGATGAGATTTTACGAAAACTTGTCTCCCTCGGAAAAGGGATCGAGCTGAACACCGGCGGCTTCAAGTACGGTCTTGGCCACCCAAATCCAACTGAGGAGATCATCCGGCGTTACCGGGAACTTGGCGGCGATATCATCACGATCGGTGCCGACGCCCACAAACCGGAACATGTTGCATTTGATTTTGCAAAAGTTCCTTCTATATTAAAAGACGCCGGCTTTGATTACTTTACGGTGTTCCGGGAGAGAAAGCCGGAGTTTGTGAGGATTGAATAGAAAAAGTGGCGGTGTAAAATCCGCCATTTATTCTAATTCCAGATTCCACTATCTGCAATCTTTTTTATGCTTTGAATAACTGTATCGTAGGTTTCTGGCACAAATAGCAAGCCTAATGTTATTTCCTCATAATCTTTTTTATAAGTCTCTTTTTCTATAATTTCATATAAAATATCCGTCACACATACATTTTCTTTTGCTGATAGACAAACTGCTAATGTTGAACGCTGTTTTCTTACTTCATCATGATGCAAATTCATAAATCATTCCCCATTCGATCAATTTCTTTGCCGTTGCACCAGTTAATGCCGGAATCACTTCCGACAACTGATCTTTCGTAAAACATTTCTTTCTCACATAAGAAATCAATATATCTATTGTCTCATGAATTGACAGCTCCGTGTACTTTTCTGCCTGCCCAATACTGTCAAGTAACTGTAGAAGATCAGCATTCGAATCTGAAACCATAATCGGAGCCTTTTTTATTCTAACTCTTTCACTTCCCACTGTTATAGTACGGCCATTCGTCGCCTCACGATTTGTAACCACTTCAATCACCGCTGGCATCTGCGTTGTTAATCCTAACTGATTGGCAAATGATTCTCCTGTGACATACCCATAAATCTCTGATTTACTTTGTATATATTTGCGCATAATAACCAGCGACGGATCAAGATAACTCTTCCCAAGTAATCCGTCACGCTTTGGAATATAATAGATTCCATTATCATACCGTTCCAAAAAACCATTAGCAACAAGTCGTTTCACGGCCTGCCGAACTGCATTTTCAGACAATCCCTGAATTGTCAAGTCATTCAAAAAAATAGGTTCATTATATCCATAATTTTCCATCAGATAAGTTTTTAACATTTTCTCACCTCTTTTTAAGAGAGTACCATATTTATATATATTATGTCAATATCTGTGTCGTTTTATTATGAAATTGCGATTATCCATATGTTCTGAATCATATTTGTTATTAATTTCCATATCCCCCTATGTCCTAATTAGTGGCCAGTAATAATAATCCTCATAAATATCAAACGCAGTAATGATATCCATTATTTTTGTAATAACATCCTCTAAAGTTGATCCATGCCGTTGAATCTTTTGTATGAATTCTTCTTGTTCCATATGCCGTTATTAATTCTTCCAGACTTTTATGATATTCTTCTTGCTCACCGAAAGCTCCATTCAGTTTACAGATCGTACTTTCCAATTCTGAAAAAGAATTTATTTTCTTTTTATAACGTTGCAGTGTCTTATTTCTTGACCACTTTTCTTCCATGAGTTTTTCTTCATATGCCCTGTCGATCGTATCTACCCGATGCATTTTAGTCTCAATGAATTCCGGGTAAATATCAAATGTAACAGGCATTTATTCCACATAAATGCCATTCTCTCCAACATGTATGATTCCATCATACTGCGAAAGGCTTTCTTCTCTTGTATCATGTGTAATGACTAAAACGGTTTTTCCTTCAAACTCTTTTCCTGTAAACAGATAATGTTCTACTGCCGATTTCATTTTTGCATCCATTGCAGAAAACGGCTCATCGAGAAGCAGAAGATCCGGCTCCAGCGCCAGTGTCCGAATCAACGCCGCCCGCTGCCGCATGCCGCC
>ENA-OPSY01000810-OPSY01000810.1-human-gut-metagenome-genome-assembly--contig:-NODE-810-length-21181-cov-2.440121_pt1 | contig 21181 bp, 15 predicted proteins | sample MGYA00241464_ERZ501920 | MGnify/ENA primary metagenome ERZ501920 (study PRJEB25962, sample SAMEA2042396) | human gut metagenome | biome: human gut; feature: human-associated habitat; material: faeces...
ACGACCTGCATCCGACGGCCGAACATCAGCTCGTAGTCTTCGGCAAACTGATTGGCAACACGGGCTACAGACGGATCTTTTCCGGTATACACGATCCGGGATGTAGCCGTAGGAGTGAACATCCCCCGAGCTCCTCTCCATTCCTGCAATTCAGGGATGACAAACGGTTTCTTGTTATTTGCGGCGTTTGCTTTTCCAGGCAATAACAATAAAGCTGCCAAAAGCAGCCAATAGAGTTGTATCTTCATAAGTATTTGAATTTATTGCGGACAAAGATACGAATTATTCCTTATCTCTCACAATCGGAGTGTATCGCCCCTTTTTCGTTAAAAGATGGCTAAATAGCAGGGCATTTCTGATTGATTTATTACTTTTGCATCCAAAATCATTTTAATGAGTTACAATTGGAACACACGGACGGAACTTTTGTTAGGCGCCGACCGGATGGAGCGGCTGGCACATAGCCATGTGCTGGTAGTGGGACTAGGAGGTGTGGGAGCTTATGCAGCCGAACAGATATGCCGCGCCGGAATCGGCCACATGACGATCGTCGACGCCGATACGGTGAACGAAAGCAATATCAACCGCCAACTGCCGGCGTTACATTCGACGTTGGGGATGCCGAAAGCTGAAGTCGTAGCCCGTCGCCTGTTAGATATCAATCCCCGTCTGAAACTAAACGTCCTGAACGAATTTTTGCGCGACGAACGGACGGAAGAGGTGCTTTCGACGACCCGGTACGATTTTGTCGTTGACGCGATCGATTCCCTCAGTCCGAAAGTATTCCTCTTGTATCACGCTTATCAGAGAAATATCCCTGTCGTTTCCTCAATGGGTGCCGGAGCCAAGATGGACCCGTCACAAGTCAGGATCGCGGATATCTCGAAGACCTGCAACTGCGCATTGGCAAAAGCCGTACGCAAACGACTGCGCGGTCTGGGCGTCAACAAAGGGATTCCGGTTGTCTTCTCTACCGAGATAGCCAATCCTGATGCCGTCGTAGAAGTGGAAGGCGAACAATGCAAACGGACAACGACCGGAACCGTTTCCTATATGCCGGCAATATTCGGATGCTACTTAGCCTCATATGTTATTAACCAGTTGAAAGTTGAAAGTTGAAAATGAGAAGTTATTCTTTTCCTTATACAACTTTCAACTTTCAACTTTCAACTTTCAACTGATATGATACAAACAAAAGGAATAACCAAAAGCTTCGGCTCCCTGCAAGTATTGAAAGGAATCGACTTGACGATAGGCGAGGGTGAGATCGTAGCAATTATCGGTCCGAGCGGGGCGGGAAAAACTACCCTGCTTCAGATCATCGGGACACTCGATGCTCCGGACAGCGGCAAACTATATATAAACGGGACCGAAACCGTCCGCCTTTCGGAAGAAAAACTGGCGGCATTCCGCAACCGGAACATCGGCTTCGTTTTCCAGTTCCATCAGCTTCTCCCGGAGTTCACGGCTTTGGAGAACGTGATGATCCCGGCACTGATCGCCCGTGAAAAACAGGCTGTAGCCGAGAAAAGGGCGAAGGAGATTCTCGACTTCATGAACCTGACCGATCGGATGTCCCACAAACCGAACGAACTGTCAGGCGGAGAGAAACAGCGCGTAGCCGTTGCCCGCGCCCTCATCAACAACCCGTCCGTAATCCTCGCAGACGAACCATCAGGAAGTCTGGATACCAAGAACAAGGAAGAGCTGCACAAGCTCTTCTTCGACTTGCGCAACCAGATGCACCAGACATTCGTCATCGTCACACACGACGAGCAACTGGCAACCGATACAGACCGCGTGATCCATATCAAGGACGGAACGGTTCAACAGTTGAAAGGGGAAAGTTGAAAGTGAAAAGAGGGCAATTATTTCTTAATTTTTAATTCTTAATTATTCATTCAAACATGGTGGACAACAGAGTCACATTCGGTAGTAAACTCGGAGTTATCCTAGCTACCGTAGGATGCGCCGTAGGACTGGGAAGTATTTGGCGTTTTCCTTATATGTTAGGGACGAACGGCGGTGCCGCATTCTTGCTTATCTATATTCTCTTCATGATATTCTTAGGAATTCCGGTAATGGTAACCGAATTCTTTATCGGCCGCTACTCCCGCAGCAATACGGTCGGTTCGTTCAAGAAAATGGCCCCCGGGACGAAATGGTGCTGGATCGGATACAACGGCATCCTGGCCGCTTTCCTGATCCTGGGCTTCTATGCGGTCGTTTCCGGCTGGACACTCGAATACGTCTGGCAGACAGTAAACGGCAGCCTCTACAGTACGCCGGGGGTGGACTTTACCGCCGGCTTCGACAACTTCTCTTCCAATGCACTCCGGCCGATCTTCTGGACAGCGGTCTTTATCGGACTGACGCATTTCGTGATTGCCTCGGGTGTGGAGAAAGGTATCGAACGGGCCTCCAAGATCATGATGCCACTCCTGTTCTTTATCCTGGTCGTGATGTGTGTACGCTCCGTCACGCTGCCAAATGCAGAAGCGGGACTGGTGTACCTGTTCAAACCGGATTTCAGCAAGCTGACTTCATCCGTTGTACTGAGTGCCGTCGGGCAGGCGTTCTTTTCGCTGAGTCTCGGCATGGGTTGCCTTATCACCTACTCTGCTTATTTCGGGAAAGACACCAACATGTTGGCAACAGCTTGGCAGGTGACGATCATCAATACTTTTGTGGCAGTCCTGGCAGGGATCATGATCTTCCCGGCAGTCTTCAGCTTCGGGATTACCCCATCGGCAGGCGCCCAACTGGTATTCATCACTTTGCCCAACGTATTCGAGCAGTTACCGTTCAGCAGCTTGTGGTCGCTTATTTTCTATATCTTGCTGGCGATGGCGGCACTGACTTCTACCATTTCCTTGCATGAAGTGGTGACCGCCTATATCCATGAAGAGTTCCGTATGACAAGGAAAAGAGCGGCTTGGCTCGTTTCGATCGGTGTATTCATCTTAGGCATTCTCAGTTCACTCTCGTTCGGATTATTAAAAGAGTTCACGATAGGCGGACTGATCTTTTTCGATGCACTGGATTACCTGACGGCCAAGATCATGCTGCCGTTAGGAGGAATGCTGACCTGCATCTTCGTCGGGACACGTGTCGACAAGAAAATCCTGAAAGCCGAGCTGACCAACGAAGGGACGATCAAGTTCCGTCTCTTCTCCATTTATGTCTTCTTCATGAAATACGTTTCCCCGATCGCCATCGGCATCGTATTCCTAAACGAACTCGGCCTGCTTGACCAGCTGAAGAAACTATTTTAAAATAAACCCGTAAGTTCCTTGCATATCGGCAGGGAACTTATACCTTTGTAAAATAGTATTCATTTAATAATAACTGTCTTATGGAGACCAAAACCATTCGAAAAAATACTTTCTTACCATGAACTGGCGCGACCTTCTCTACTTCTCCAAAGGCGAACGGAGAGCACTGGCTTTACTCCTTTGCCTCATCACTATTTCCTGGATCTTATTGCTTTGGACAAACACGAAACGGATGCCTATCGAAGCGCAGACAGATGCCCATCGAACGGAAAACCGACAAGCACCGGGCGAAAGACGGATCATCACCGGAAAAAATACATCCGAAGGGGGAAAAAATTTCATCCGGAAAGAATCCGGACCTCATCCGAATAAAACCAAGAATACCCTTAAAGATAAAAGTCCTACCCTTACAGGTAACAACTCCTACCCTACAGGCAAGAAGAGGAAAGGATATACCCTATACACTCGAACGGAAAAGTACGCGCCGGGAACCCTCGTCGAACTCAACACCGCCGACACCACGATCCTGAAAAAAGTCCCTGGCATCGGCAGCACCTTCGCTCGGCGGATCATGAAATACAGAGAACTCTTAGGAGGCTTCTACGATGTCAGCCAGTTGGCGGAAGTGTATGGGATCGATGAAGAACGCTACCAAGCCCTCGCCCCCTGGTTCATTGCCGACACGCTCCATGTACGCCGGTTAGAGGTCAACGCCTTCCCCGCCGCCGCTCTCCGTAAACACCCTTACCTCGACTACCGACAGGCAAAAGCGATCGAACAGCTCCGGAAACAAAAAAGCAGGCTCTCCGGATGGGAGAACCTGCAACTGATAGAAGAATTTACAGATACGGACAAGAAACGGCTCACACCGTACCTGTCATTCAAATAAACTTTAAAACGTGACTTGTATCATCACGGGAAAATGATCCGACGGGAAACGACCGTACTGCATATCGTTGAGAACAGCATACTTTTTCACCTTCGTCCCCTTCGTCACCCAGATATAATCGATGCGGTTCATCATCTCGGAATCCGTCTTGAAGCTGTTGTAAGTACCTTCCGTACCATAACGCGGCTGCTCGCTCAGGTCATACGAGTCCAGCAACAGACCGTCGGATGCTAGCGTCACCATCGGTTCATCGGTCGGAACGGCATTGAAGTCTCCCGTCGCAAAGACCGTCGCATCCGTTCCGGCAATCTGCTTGATACGAGCGATCAGCAGTTTGGAGGATTCCCGGCGTGCCACCTTCCCCTGATGGTCGTAATGGGAATTGAAAAAATAGAACACCTTGCCACTCTCCTTATCGCGAAACTTACCCCAGGAACAAATACGGTTGCAGCAAGTAGCATCCCAGCCCTTGCCCGGAACATCCGGTGTTTCGGAAAACCAGAAATTCCCCTTGTCCAACAAATCGAAACGACTGGTCTTATAGAAGATAGCGGAATGTTCGCCCGCATCCTCGCCGTCATCGCGCCCGGCACCGATATAGGCATACCCATCCAACTCGGCAATCCCGTCCAACATGTACTTGAACCCTTCCTGTGTCCCGAAGATATCGAAATCGTGGAAGCGGATCAGTCCTTTCACCATCTCTTTGCGGTTCGGCCAGGCATTCACACCATCTTTTTCCGTATCCATACGGAGGTTGAAAGTCGCCACGTTCAGTTCGCTCCTCCCGCCTGTGGCCGGATGGGATTCTTTCATGGCCCATGACTGGAGCAAAGCTGCCAGCAGGAGGACCAAAGCAAATACACTTATTGTCTTTTTCATATCCTTATCATTTATCGATTACACATTTACCAACCAGGATTCTGTTTCAGGTTTCCATTTTTGATGATTGCCGACTGAGGGATCGGGTAGTAATACTGGCGACCATCGTCGTACCAGATACGCGGATCATCGTCCGACCAAGTCAGATTACCCGAATCCGCCCCGGTCAATCCCTGCTGTGTGCCCTCTCCTACCGAAACAGGCGTACAGGAAGCAGGCAGACCGGTCGGCTTCTCTCCCTTATAGAAGATCACGTCCGGCGTACCGTCTTTGTCGAGGTCCATCTGGACATTCAAGGCGGGAACATATATACCAGTCCAACGCATCGTCATCAGCTCACCGCGTTTCCAACGCTTCAGGTCGGTGAAGCGGAACCCCTCCAGAGCCAATTCGATGGAGCGCTCACGACGCACTTCGAGGATGACCGGATCGGAAATATTCGGGAAATAGTTTTGCTGGAAATAAGCATCCACCTTGGTTGGCTTGGCAGAAAGACCGCCGGTGATACCGGCGCGTGCACGCAACACACCGACCGTATTCGCCCAATCCGCATCCGTCAGCGTCCCCAACTCAGCTTTTGCCTCGGCATAGTTCAGCAGGACTTCGGCATAACGGAACAACGGAATCGCATTCGTATTCAAAGCACCGGCATCGTATTTGGTATCATCCAACGTATATTTGATCGGTTGGTAGCCCGTATAGGAATAACCGTTGAAGTTAGGAGCGGCAGGCACCCCGTCGCGTTCATACCCCGGTGTGCGGATCGTCTGGGCAAGGCGTGCGTCACGGTTCTGGCATTCGTCATAGAACTCCATCGTCTCGTAACCGGCACGATCCGTAAACGGTGTCCCATCCGTATTCAGGAAAGTATTGACAAAGGTACGGATCATACTGAAACGCGCTCCGTACGTGCCTGAAGTCCACCACCAGTTAGCTTCGCCCAACACAGCCAGCCCGGCATCGGCGCAGCTCGCCAGCATCACTTCACTAGTTACCGGCTTATCACTGATGAACAGCGAGCGGAAAGAAGCATCCGTACCCTCACCCGTATAAATAGAATGGCCGCTTTCCTTCATAACCGTTTCGGCAGCACGGACAGCCTCCTGATACCATTCGTCGGCCGAGTCGGTCAATCCCAACTCCGTATGATACTTGCGAAAAGAAGCTTCGAAGAGGCAGATACGGGATTTCAACGCATAAGCCACCCATTTCGTCACCAGAGAACCGGTTTCGTCCTTCGTCCGCGAGATATTCTCACAAGCGAAGTCCAGGTCTTCCAACACATGATCCATGACGATAGTCCGCGAATCGCGGGGAGCATACAGCAACTCGTCGTCCACACCTAACGTACGGTCTATCCAAGGCACATCACCGAAACGTACTACCATCTCGTAATAGAAGTAAGCGCGGAAAAAGCGGGCCAAGCCGATATAGTTGTTACGGACAGATTCATCGACCGCCTCGTTCGTACAGTTCTCAATAAAGTAGTTGATGTTGCGCAGATCGCTCCACGACCACCCGCTGCTCAACTCGGCCGAGTAAGCCCCTTCGCGGATAAAGTTGTCGAAGCTGGTCACCGCTCCATAATCGCACATGGCATCCTGCCTGAAACCGTCACTGACGGAAGGGAGCATATTATAGAAAGAATAGGAATATGTTTCCAGCCCTTTCTCCGTCCTGAAGACTGTGTCTTTGTCCACCGAAGCCTGCGGTGTCTCGTCCATTGAGCAGGAGGAAAGGAGTAAACAGACTGATACAAAAGAATATATAATCCGTTTCATGTCGTTGATAGTTCTTTAATTAAAATGTTACTGATAAACCTAAACTCACACTCTTCATCTGCGGATAGCTGTTCCCGTCACCGCTACCACGGTTCCCGTTCAGTCCGGACGACATATCGGCATCCGTCAGGTCGGGATCGGAACCGTAGATGTTCGTCACGTCGAGGTCACGCGTATGCTTGTAGAGCGGGGACCAGCACCAGAGATTCTCGGCCGAAATATAAACCCGTACATTCTGCAATTTGGCTTTCGAAACGATCGGCTGTGGCAAAGTGTAGCCGAATTGCAGGTTCTTCAGACGGATATAAGCGACATTCTGCAAGTAGCGGGTCTGCGGTGTAGACTTCAGGGAAGCATTATAGCCGGCATAACGGGGCAGATAAGCATCCGTATTGTCTTCTGTCCAATAATTGCCCTGATGCCAGGTAGGCATGTTGTTATACGGGCGGTTATACTGTCCCCAGAAAATACATTCCGAACTGGGATACCAATCCTGTTTACCCACCCCCTGGAAGAAGGCGGAAAGGAAGAAGTTGTTCCAGTCACCGGAAAGGTTGATGCTATACGCATAGCGAGGCAACGCATTTCCGATTACGGTCTTGTCGCCGTGGTCGTCTACAGTGTTATTGCCGTAATCGATCACATGGTCGCCGTTCAGGTCCTTGATCTTCACATCTCCCGGATAAGTGATACGCTTGGAAGAAGACTGGATCAATGTTTGGTCAGCATGGCTGTCGATATCGGCCTGATCCTTGAACAGCCCCTCAGTCACATATCCCCAGATTTCACCTACACGCTTGCCGGCATAGTAGTCATCCAGGTTACCTGTCTGGTTGTTATAGCGGTCGATGGTCGAGATATAGTCGGACAGCGTACCACGGATCTCGTAGTTGAACGGTTTCTCCGCCAATGTGAACTGGTCGCGCCAAGTTAGCGTGATTTCCCATCCCTTGGTCGTCATGTCGGCATAGTTGCCTTTGGGAGAAGAGGCGCCGAACACATCGGGAAGCGTTTCGCCGACCGTGTACATATCCGTTGTCTTACGGATGTAATAGTCACCGTTAAATTGCAAGCGGTTGTTCAACATGCCGAAGTCCAGTCCGACATCGGTCGTCGTTGCCGTTTCCCAGGTCAGTCCGTCAGGCATGACGGCAGGAGCACTCGTATACTTGTTCTTCAAACCGTTCAGGACACGGCCGGAAGTGCTGATGCTCAACAACTCGAGGAAGCTATAGGGAGAAACATTACCATTTCCTAACGAACCGTATGAAGCACGTATTTTCAGACTGGAGAACAAATCCGGGTTCACCTTCCAGAACGCCTCTTCCGACACACGCCATCCACCGGAGACGGAAGGGAAGAACGCCCATTGCTGATCGGTCGGGAATTTGGAAGAACCGTCATAGCGTCCATTCACTTCCAACAGATAGCGATCCTTGAACGCATAGTTCAGACGGAAAAAGCCACCTGCCACGCGCCATCTGTTATAACCTCCCGACGTAGTGATCGCATCTCCCAGCGCCAAGTTGATGTTTTCCGAATCGTCGAGCAGCAACCCGTTACGCTGCACATAGGTGCTCTTATAAGTTGACTGTTCATAGTTGTAACCGACCATACCCTTGAAATAATGTGCATCACCGAATGTATCCTCGTAGTCGGCATACAGGTTGGTCGCGATATACTCGGTCCGCATATTACTTTCCTTCAAGTCATTGTATTTGGCGCTCAGTTCGACCGTCTGCCCTTCGTGCGTGCTGTAGGGAACCGGTACACGGCGTTGCGTTTGTCCCTCGTCCGTGTTGCGGAACGTGAAGTCGCCCCGTACGTGCAACTTGTTTTCCAGAAAGGAAGCAGTAAAGCCGGTCGTATTCTTCAACACCTTGTTATTGGTATCGATACCGTTCTTGCCATAGATAAAGTCACCGACCGAATAAGCGGCCGAGAAAGTCAGGCTGCCGTCGGGATTGAAGATAGGCGAGGTCGGATGGCCCTCATCGGAAATGTTACGCCAGATGGAGCCGCCTTCGCCGACGTTGATCGGGTTATGGTAATCCATATTGGAAAAATCCATATTGTTCTCGATCTTCAGCCAGTCGAACACCTGTACGGAACCTTTCGCACGCAGGTTCATCATCTTATAATTGTCGGTATTATAGCGGAACAAACCGTCGTAGCCATAGAACCGTCCGGATACATAGTAGTTCAGTTTCCCGTTGTTACCGGTCACCGACAAGTTATGGTCCTGTGCGAAAGTCGTTTTCTTGTACAGGGCGTCATAATAATCCTCGTTGCCGTAATAGACATATTTGCCGGTAGCATCGACCGTCACCTCGTCAGTTATGCCCTGCTCCTTCCGTCTTTTGAAGTCTTCCAGCCAGCCGAGGGAGAATTCTTGCGTCTTGTTGATGTTCTTAGGGTCGGCCGAATAGTTGTTCCATGCATGATAGGCTTCATAGAAATGACTGGCATATTCATATCCGTCGGTCACGAAGTCGGGAACCGTCACCGGTTTCTGCATGGCGAAATTTCCGGAATAGGTAATGGAAGTCTTGTCCTTAGTCGGCTCTTTGGTGGTGATCAGTACGACCCCGAAAGTACCGCGCGCCCCATAGATGGCAGCCGAAGCGGCATCTTTCAAGACAGACACGCTGGCGATATCGTTCGGGTTCAACATCGAGGGATCACCTTCCACACCGTCGATCAGGACCAGTGCGCTACCACCCTGCCCGATCGAAGTCGTACCGCGGACATTATAACTCGCCGAACGGGTCGGCTTACCGTCAGTCAACTGGATGTTCAAGTTGGGGATCGAACCTTGCAGGGCTTGTGTCACATTGGGAACGGAACGATTGTCAAACACTTCGCTGGTCACCTGTTCGACGGCTCCGGTCAGGTTCACTTTCTTCTGTGTGCCATAACCGACCACGACCACTTCGTCCAGCGTCTGCGTATCTTCCACCAAGGCCACTTTCAGCTCTTTCTCTCCTTTCAGTGTGATTTCTTTCGAGATATATCCGATAAAAGAGATGGTTAACACAGCGTCAGGGGCTACTTCCAGCGAAAACTTCCCGTCGATATCGGTCACCGCCCCGTTAGTCGTTCCTTTTTCCACTACATTGGCTCCGATAACGGGTTCTCCGTATCCATCCACAATCGTACCTGTCAGATGATACGTGCCCTGCCGGGCTACGCTTATGATTCCGCCCGGATTGGCGGAATAGATTACAGGGAATCCCTGTAATGCACCTGCGATACATAGCAAACCCGCAAATCGGGTCACTCTACTCTTAATCTCCATGTTTGTTCTTTTTGCGTTAAAACAAATATATTTTCACCTAATTAAAACCGCTGCAAAGGAACAACCGGAGTATTAAATCGCTGTTTACTATCAATTACAATATCGTTACAGAACCAATTCCCTGAACAGTATCTCCAACGTCTGGTCCAAGTCGTCGGAGAAACCCGGATGCGGACGTGAAGTCTGGATAGATGCACTCCGCACTGCTGTCAGCCACCGAAACCGTTCCGGGATGTCCAGAGCAGCGATAGGGCCGCCCTCTTTCGTACCGGAACAGATTTTATCGAAAACATGCAGATTGGCAAACAACGATTCACGATCCAACTCAGAAGAAAACAGATTCAACTTGTTCTCGTCTACCTTATAAAGCGCCTTGATGTACTTCGCTCTTTTCGAGAACAGAATAATTCCCACATTAAAGAACTCCTCACGTTCTACTTTGGGGACCAAACGGATAACGGCATATTCATATAAGTGCTTTCCTTGCATCTTGTGCTTCTTTTATAAATGTTTCGGAATGTGCCAGTCTCTCACATAAGAACCGGATATAAATCTCTCTTATCTCTTGCGGCCTACCGGGACTTTCACTCCAGTGCAACCAGTCGTCGGGAATCAGAGCCACGATCTCCCGGATCTTCTCTTCCGTCAGCAGGCGTTTCATCTCGGCATCTGCCTCTTCCAACCCGGAAGCTTCGGGCAACAGCACGTGATCTTTGACCTGCACGAACGGACTTACGGCATGCTTTTGCCAGTTCACCCATGAATAATGGAAATAAAGCGAAGCGCCATGATCGATCAGCCACAGTTCCTTATGCCACATCAGCATATTGGTATTCCGGAATGTACGGTCTACATTGGTCAGAAACGCATCCAGCCACACGATACGGGACGCCAACTCAGCCCCGACCTTCGTCACTGCCGGGTCGAAGGTAAGAGCTCCCGACAGAAAATGCAGCCCGAGGTTTAATCCCCGGCTGCCTTGCAGCAGATCCTGGATTTCCTCATCACCTTCGGTACGCCCGAAAGCCTCGTCCAAATTCAGGAAGACCAGCTCGGGAACTCGGAAACCAAGTGCACGGGCCATTTCACCGCCAACCAGTTCGGCTATCAGCGCTTTCGTCCCATGGCCTGCCCCACGGAACTTCACGACATATTTAAACTCGTCATCAGCTTCCGCCAATGCCGGCAACGATCCGCCTTCCCGAAGAGGCATGATATAACGCGTCACATTCTCTGTTCGTAATTCCATCACATTCCAGTTATTTGAAGATAAAGATACACGTTCTTTTTAAACAAACGAAGATTGACTACACACTATCTGTTTGTTTTTTCGCCATAATCTGCCAACCGCCTTCACCGGAAAAAGTAAACCGAGTACGGGAAGTGTGTTATAAAGCTACAACTGCCATGCTTCTATCGCCAAACTATAATGCCATAGAGCTTTTGACCTAAGTCGAATACCTTTTCGACCTTGGGCAAAAAGGCTTTCGACAATGGGCAAAAAGGTTTTCGACTTAGGTCGATAAGATAGAAGGATATAAGACAAACATTAAATGACTATATATTAAACCATTACACACATTCATAATCTCTTTATTTTTCACTTAAATAGGTTGCTTCGGATAAGAGACAGAAGGGGGAGCATAGTCAACCTATTTCAGGACGAGACACTGGGTGAAAGCAAATTTTTAAGGTGAAGGCAGTCCCAATGTTCACCTTCACCCTTGTACACTTTGATAATCAAAGAGTGAAAGGACAAGGTGAAGCCAAAACATAACAAGATCCGTCATATGAAAAATAAAAAAGGGGAAAAGCTCCCCTCTATAAACAATTAAAGGCTGTCTCACGACAACCCCTAACCAACTTTGTTAACCTTAAATCTAATACTATTATGAAAAAACCACAATGCAAAAATACACTAGCTAAGCTTGTTTGTCAAGCCTTTTACGGATAATATATGTTAAGCTCTAATAGCTATTTTGTCAAAAAATGTTGGCTATTTATAAACTATACAGATTCCATGTAAAAACTGCTAATTCAAATACTTTTTATCGTCGGAAAAAGTGAAATCCCATGCTTAAAAAGTGTCCCCTTGGAGTATATAAAATCATTAATTAATATAGGGGGATGTTTTGGTGTGGCTGCTTATAGATAAATTCCTTTTTGGCGCATGCAGCGAATAGATGATGGATTATTAATTGTTAATACAAATTAACGCATTATTTCTTGCATATTTACGATGTATTCGTAGATTTGTGATACGATCGTAAAAAATAATATAGAAACATGGAAAGATTAACAAGACAGGAAGAGGATGTAATGCGCTGGATCTGGCAGATCGAGCCGTGTTTTATCAAAGACATCCTGGCGAAGTATGAAGAGCCTAAGCCTCCTTATACGACACTCGCTTCTATTGTGAAGAATCTGGAACGTAAGAAATACGTGAAAGCGAAACGTTACGGAAATACTTACGAATACAGGCCGCTGATCCCACAGGAGGAATATAAACGGACGTTTATGGGAAGTGTGGTGAACAACTATTTCGAGAACTCTTACAAGGAAATGGTCTCCTTTTTTGCTAAAGAACAGAAGATATCGACCGATGAGTTGAAAGAGATTATCGATATGATTGAAAAAGGACGAGAATAAACTGTTAAATACATAATGCCATGACACCGGAATTTGCCTACTTCTTGAAGGTAAATGTAGCTTTTATACTCCTTTATGCCTTCTACCGGCTGTTCTTTTATAAGGACACCTTCTTTAAACTACGCCGTACCATCTTGTTGGCATTTTTCGGGGTGTCATTGCTTTATCCGCTGATGAATATTCAGGATTGGATCCGGGAGCAGGGGCCGATAGTGGAAGTCATACAAATGTATTCAGCCATTTTGCCCGAAACGACAATAACCCCTGGCAATGTTCCCCAAACAAATTGGCATGATTTGTTACTTCCCGGTATTTCTTATCTTTATTGGAGCGGTGTAATTGCCTTATCGTTCCGTTTTTTAGTGCAGTTGAGCAGCATCTTGTTACTGGCACGGCGGTCGGAAGTGACTTTGATCCGTAACGTACGTGTACATCTGTTGAATAAACCGGCCGGTCCTTTTTCTTTTTTCCGGCTGGTATTTCTGCATCCCGACAGCCATTCCGAGAAAGAGATCGATGAGATTTTGGTACACGAGTGTACGCATGTCAGCCAGTGGCATTCGATTGACGTGATTATTTGCGAATTGGTTTGTATCATCTGTTGGGTGAATCCGTTTGTCTGGCTGTTGAAAAGAGTGGTACGTCATAATCTGGAATATTTGGCGGATGATACGGTACTTGAATCGGGCTATGACAGTCGTAGCTACCAATATCACCTTTTGGGGTTGGTACATACCAATAGATCGGTGACCTCTTTATCTAATAACTTTAATATGCTGCATCTGAAAAATCGGATCAGCATGATGAATAAGAAACGTTCCCGGAGCATAGGTAGGACGAAATACTTGATTTTTATACCGGTTGTGGGCGCCTTGCTGATTTTAAGCAATGTCGATGCATTGGCCCGGATCACGGACGAACTGACGGAAAGCACGTTTGCCGATGTCTTGCTACCGGAGGCTATCTTGCCGTTCCCTTTTGTCGGTGATGCTTCTCCTGCTGAAAAACGTGAGGAGTATGTGCTATCGGAGGAAGGAATTGAGGCTGCCAGACGTGCCCGTAACCAGGTGTTTACCGTTGTGGAGGTAATGCCGGAATTCCCTGGCGGACAGGGTGCTCTGCTGAAATTCCTGGCGACGAATGTCAGATACCCGGAATCGGCCGTTAAAAATGGTATAGAGGGACGGGTTAGCTGTTCTTTCGTTGTTGGAAAAGACGGGGCTATCTCGGAGGCAGAAGTGATTCGTGGGGTAAGTCCGGAACTGAATGAGGAGGCTTTGCGTGTGATAAACTCCATGCCGGTATGGTCGCCGGGAAAACAGCGGGGCAAAGCGGTTAATGTCAAATATACGGTACCGGTAACTTTCCGGCTTTCCGGTGGAAAGAAAAAAACATCCTCTCGTATCGTGCAGAGGCAGATTAAAGAAGTCGATACGTCCGGTCGTGTCTTTACGGTAGTGCAACAGATGCCGGAATTTCCGGGTGGACAGGCTTCGTTGTTGAAATATCTGGCAACACGCATAAAATATCCGGCTATTGCTCAGGAGAATGGAATACAAGGACGTGTCTCTTGCTCTTTCGTTGTCGACACGGATGGAAGTTTGAAAAATATTGAAGTGATCCGTGGAATCGATCCTTCGCTGGACAGGGAGGCTGTCCGGGTGATCCGGGAAATGCCGAAATGGAATCCTGGCGTACAAAACAATATGGCTGTAGCCGTAAAATATACGGTTCCGGTTACTTTCCGTTTGCAGTAATTGACCAGAATCGGTCATTAATACGATACCATTATGAAATGTAAGTTTTCTCTATTACTGTTTCTTTGCGTACTGTCCCTTTGGGGACAGGCGCAGAGTCTTAATCTTCAGGAATTGGTCAATAAAAAACAATTTCAGGAAGTTGTAGCACGTGCGGATAGCCTTACTCCTGCCGATTCAGCCGATTATGCTACAATGTCGGCAATCGGGCAGGCGTATGAGGGACTGTTGCGCTATAAGGAGGCCTATCAGTGTTTTTCTCATTGCTTGAAGATGGATACGAACAATGTGGATGCATTGAATGCCGTTGCCAGGAATGCGATCAATTTCGGAAGGATAGCGGAAGCTAAACAATGTTATCGTAAAGTATTGGGAACCGACAGCATGAATTTTTATGCCAACTATCAGTTGGCGCGTCTCTATTATCAGTTGGGAGATTATGGTCGAGCGACGGAACACTATCATATACTTGCTTCCATCGAAGGTGAAAATCCTTCTATCCTGACCGGGCTGGCTGATTGCCATATTAAAAGAGGGACCGGTCCTAATACGATGATCGCCCTTTCTTTGTATGCCCGTGCTTTGGAGTTGAACCCGGAAAATGTGCGTGTGGCATCTTCTCTGATAAATACGTTATTGCGGATGGGGGACGGACAGGGAGCTTTGCAGGTGTGCGATACCGCCTTGTTCTATAATCCGGATAACAGCCAGATACGGCAGAGTAAAGGGATGGCTCTCTATATGACGAAAGATTATAAGCAGGCTGATTCAGTCTATACCGGTCTATTGGCCGATGGCGATTCTTCTTTTTTGAATCTTAAGTATGCGGGGGCGGCCCGCTATATGTCCGGTCATGCACTTGATGGGGTCGAGCTGTTGGAGAAGGCCTATGAAATAGATTCGACGGATGTGGAAACAGTCATGTTGTATGGCGCTTCCCTGGGAAAAACATACGACCGTAAACGGGCTTATGAGCTTTTCGATCTGGCGGAAACGAATATGCAGCCGAAAAAGTTCCTAGTTAATATGTTGACGACCTTCCGAGGTGATGCCTTGGAAAGGGACGGCCGTTGGCCCGAAGCGGAAAAGCTGTATTATGCCGCATGGAAGGAAGACCCAACCCAGTTGCACTTCCTGTATAAGATCAGTACACAATACTGGGATGTCGATCCGGGACTCTTTCAGCAGGAGGAAAAATTGCAAAAGACGATTTTCAGTAGATACACTTACCTGACAGCCTATATGAAGACAGACAAGTCGCAAAAGTATCTTTATAATTACCGCCCTTTCTTGGAAGCGGTTTGTGAAGATGCCTTTTTCCGGAATGCCGATGAAGTGACGATGTTGGCTCCCGATGGGAAGAAGACGAAGTTGGCTGTCTCCGATTTGCGTGCATTGGTCGCCCAACTGCCGCAGATGCCGGAAGATGAACGTTTGAGGCGCGAGAAGATGCAGGAACATATTAAAAAAGCCAGGGAAAAAGAAAAGGAATTGCGTAAAAGCGGTGCTAAACTCGATACGCTTGCCCTGAGTAAGGAAGAAAAAGAGAAAGCACGGAAAATGTTGAAAGACGCCGACTTGGAATAGATAGAATATCTGAACAATATAATCGATATAAATATGGAATATAGAAAAGTATTTCTGTTGAGTGTAGTCGTGTTTCTTTCGGCTTGTGCGGGAAAGAATGTCGAACAACCGGTAACTGTCGAATTCGAACCTGTGGAGTCGGAGTATCCGATAACCATTCCGTTCGAGGCAGGAGTCGGTGTCGAGCGGGAGATTAAGTTGAGCGATATTGCCGATTCCGTACAGTATGTTCCGTTGGAAACGAATGATAAGTGCCTGATCGATTTTATAAATTCGGGGAAGGTGGTAAAGACCGGTAAATATTGGTTTGTTTCCAGTAATACGAGGTTGTATCAGTATACGACGGATGGAAAGTTTGTCAGGAACATCGGTTCGAGGGGTGGTGGTCCCGGACAATTCAACTATTTCCAACAGATAGATGTGAACGAGGATACGGGATTGATCTTTATGCTGACAACTTCCGGGAAGATCAATGTCTATGAGATGGAAACCGGAAAATTCCTTTATGACATAAAGATACCGGATAAGGAAACGGCACAATTTGCCATGTTGAATGATACCTTGGTGGCGACCTTCATGTTGAATAGCAGTGGGCAACAAAAAGAACGTATCTATATCTCCAGCCAAAAAGAGAATATATTGAATACCTTTTATCGTTCGGACCTGTTTGAAGTCAAAAGCGGAACTCGGTGGCTGATGATGAGTGGCATAGACAGATACATGTTCCGCTATAAAGATTTGATTTGCTACAAAGAGTTTTACAATGATACTTTGTTCGTTGTGACGGAAAAGGAGCTCCAACCCCGTTATATCTTCGATTTAGGCAAATATTCCATCCCCATTGACTGTCGCATGGAAGCCTGCGATGGTGACTGGAAGACCTACAACACGATTGCTGCTCCATATATCCGCAACCAGGTGATAGAAACCGATTCATTGCTTTTTATGCCTTATAATTATTGGGCGGGAGAAAAACAACGGGAGCGTCATATGGTGCTTTACGACAAAAAGGCAAAGGAATGTTTTTCCGTTCCGGGAGGTTATATCAAGAACGACTTCCCCGGTGCTTTGCCTTTGCGTCCGGCGACTTCTTTGGACCGGAACACTCTGGTCTCTGTCTGGGAGGTCGGTGATATTATGAAAGAAGCAGAAAAGAATCCGGAAGTCCTGGAACATCCCCAATTGAAAAAATTGACAGAAGATGATAATCCGGTATTGATGGTCGTTTATATGAAATAAGCTATGATGCGTTTTGTTGGAATAGTACTATTGATCGGGCTGGTTGCCGGCTGTTCGCCTAAGCAACCGGTCCCGGTCCGTATCGGTTATGTGGAAACGGATGTTCCGTCAAGTAGCCAGTGTGTGGAAATAACCGGTGCTTTCCAGGGCCGGCCGTATCAGTTACGAATGGCATATTCCCAAAACGGGAAGGTGAGTTATAAAATATTGAACGAGACGCCTTGCATTATGCAAGATACGGTTTTGCGCCTACAGATGGCAGTCGAGCCAGTCCACAAACATACGGCACGTTTTACATTGAATGTCGATTCTTTACAAATAACCAAGGAGATAGAACTGGAAGATGTCCTGCACTGTATCTTATTGGAAACCTATCCCGACCGCCCTTTTTCTACTTCAGATACGATCCCGCTTACTTCCTACACCAGTGGTGCTTTGCGCGAAATACTGGTAGACGGAAAATTACTACAGGGCGGCAGCTATTGCGATGTACGGAATGCCAAACTGTCGCCGCAAGAGTGGCATAAGGCTTTTGATATGAAAGAATATATCTGGTTCGAGCTGTTGTTTGTTGGAAAGTAGACGGCACATGCTATGTTTTTTCAATCCTTTTATTGCGTGAGGTGATAACAAAATATATCTTTGCCATTGGATATAAATAAGGTATTCGTTATGAAGTAGTAACGATTGATAAGAGTCTGCTCGTAGAAGAATATATCTGTGGATAACAACTAAAAAAGGGATTGTGATGATGAAGAAATACCTGTCTCTTTTGCTTATATGCTTGCTTGCCTGGCCTGGGATGGCGGGAGAACGCAAGAAAGTCGCAGTCGTGTTGGGCGGTGGCGGTGCAAAAGGTGTGGCGCATATCGGGGTATTGAAAGTGTTGGAGGAAGCCGGTATACCGATCGATATCGTGGCTGGGACCAGTATGGGGGCGATTGTCGGAGGTTTGTATGCGATCGGTTACAGCCCGGATGAGATCAAAAGAATGGTAGAGTTGCAAGACTGGGATATGTTGTTGAGCGACAAAGTGAAACGTAGTCATCTCCTCTTCCCCGAAAAAGAGAAGGCGGAACGTTATATAGTCTCTTTACCTTTCGGGTTGGAGAAGAAAGACCGGGTGATCGATGGAGTTGTGAAAGGCCAGAACTTGCAAAACCTCTTTTCAGACCTGACGATCGGTTATCACGATTCGGCCGATTTTAATTCTTTTCTGATCCCGTTTGCTTGTGTGGCGGTCGATATGGTTAGTGGTAAAGACTATGTATTCCACAAAGGCAGCCTTCCGCTTGCCATGCGTGCTAGTATGGCGATTCCGGCGGTGTTTACCCCTGTCCGGCTGGACAGTATGGTGCTTGTCGATGGCGGGTTGAACAATAACTATCCGGTGGATGTCGCACTTGCTATGGGAGCGGATATCGTTATCGGCGTGGATTTGGCAACGAGCGATCTGCGTAGTTACGACCGCCTGCATTCTCCCGGTGATATCGCAACGCAGATCATCGCTTTACATGGCTATGACAAATATGAGCGGAACCGTGACCGGACCGATCTGCTGTTTCGTCCGGATATGGAACCTTACCGTTCTTCCAGTTTTGCTCCTGCAGCTCTTGATACGATGTTACACAGGGGAGAAGCTGATGCTCGCCGTCATTGGAACGAAATCATGGCTTTGAAGCGTAGGATCGGTCTTTCGGACACCGATACCTTTTCTATACAGTCGCGGCGCCTGGCGCATCGTCCTGTTTTGCCTGCCGATACATTCTATGTCCGTCATATCCGTTTCGATGGAGCCGATCCGCGCGACCTGAACTGGTTGCATCGTATCTGTGCGCTAAAGGAGAACAGCCATATTACGTTGAAGGAACTGCGCAAATCCATGTCTATTCTGGTCGGGACAAATGCCTATGCTTATGTAAACTACAAACTGACCGGCGAGAGCCAGCAGGATCTGGTCTTGACCTTGCAGCCTAAATCGGAAAGTTCTGTGAATTTAGGTATACGTTTCGATTCGGAGGAAATCATCGGAGTGCTGGTGAATGCCACCTATCATAAGGGGAAACGGAATCATTCCCGTTTTGCTTTTACCGGGCGTGTGGGGAGTAAGATATCCTCTGCTATGCTGGATTACTCGATAGAACGTTCTCCGCTGCGCAATTTCAATTTGTCGTATAAGTTCAGTTATAATAATTTGGACATTTATGAGAAGGGAGATAAACGGTTTAACACCACCTATACACACCATCTTGCAGAATTCGCTTATTCGGATATGAACTGGTTGAGCTTCAAGGTGAAGGCCGGACTGCGTTATGAATATTTTAATTATAATTCCTTTCTTTACACAGGGAGTGATGAATTGTATACTGTGAAACCGGAGGGCTTTTTTAGTTATTTCGCATCGGCACATCTCGAAACATTGGACCGGCGGTATTTCCCAAATAGGGGAGTTTCTTTGGAGGCGGACTATTCACTCTATACGGACAACTTTGTGAAATATAACGGTCGCTCTCCTTTCTCGGCTATCGGTTTGAAGTTTATGACGGTTTGTCCCATTAGTTCACGTTTGAGTTTGTTGCCTGCGTTTTACGGGCGTGTCCTGATCGGGGGAAATACGGCTTTTCCGTTCTTAAATGCGATCGGTGGGGAGACGTTCGGACGTTATTTGTCTCAGCAATTGCCTTTTGCCGGGATCAATCATGTGGAAATCCTGGATAATTCGGTTGTGGTGGCCCGTCTCCAGCTCCGGCAACGTATTGCGGGGAACAATTATATCACGCTGACCGGCAACTATGGCATTCATAACGACGATTTTTTTCATCTGCTGGAGGGGAAAAGCCTTTGGGGAGGCAGCCTGGGATATGCCTATAACAGTATTGCCGGTCCTTTGAGTGCAACGTTCGGCATGTCCAACCGTAATTCGCATTTGCAGTTTTATATGAATTTGGGATTTATGTTTTAAATAATATATCAAAGGATGAATGCAGAAATAATACAATTCCTGACGGAACTGCGTCAGAACAATAACCGGGAATGGTTTCAGGCCAATAAAAGCCGTTACGATTCCCTTCGCAAGGGCTTTATTGACGAAGTACAACAACTGATTGACCGGATCGCCCTCTTCGATCCGGAAATAGCCGGATTGGAGGCGAAAGATTGCCTGTTCCGCATTTACCGGGATATTCGTTTTTCACCGGACAAGACTCCGTATAAGATTCATTTTGCAGCCTATATGGCTTCCTGTGGCGGACGGGGCAGCGAGCGTGCCGGCTATTATATTCATCTTGAACCGGGTGGCTGCCTGCTTTCGGGAGGTGTTTGGTGTCCGCCGCCTGCCTTGCTGAAAGCACTCCGTAAAGACATTTATGAAAATATAGAAGATTTTGTCGCCATCATGGAAAAGCCGGCTTTCAAGAAGACATATCCGACAATGGAGGGTGAAGTCCTGAAACGTATGCCTGCCGGCTATCCTTCCGATTTCAAATATGACGAAATCCTACGTCACAAAGATTTCAGTGTCGTCTCCTATAAACCGGATGAATTCTTTTTCGAACCGGATTGGATGGATAAGGCCGTTGAAGATTTCAAACTTTTATATCCGTTCAACCAATTCTTGAATTATACGGTGGATGAGTATTTAGGAAGAGTCTGATTGTCTCGTCCTGAAATAGGTTGACCATGCCTCTTCGGTTTCACCTCTATATATTTAAGTGAAAAACAAAGACGTTACAATATCAATTAATCAACAAATACACAGGTATTAACAACTATTACTACCACTCCTTTGCTTTTCGCCCTTAGTCGAAAAGGTTTTTGACCAGTGT
>ENA-OPSY01000811-OPSY01000811.1-human-gut-metagenome-genome-assembly--contig:-NODE-811-length-21163-cov-5.054861_pt1 | contig 21163 bp, 19 predicted proteins | sample MGYA00241464_ERZ501920 | MGnify/ENA primary metagenome ERZ501920 (study PRJEB25962, sample SAMEA2042396) | human gut metagenome | biome: human gut; feature: human-associated habitat; material: faeces...
GGGGGGGGGGTATGGAATGAGGTAATTTACATTGCTTCGTTTGATATTCTGGTCTTCCCTGAGCAACTGCATGAAGAACAACTGGAGGCTGCATGATGGCTTCCAAGTATTCTGTATTGATGTCAGTTTATCACAGAGAAAAACCAGAGTATTTGAAGCAAGCAATTGAGAGCATTCAAGCACAGACACTCCCGACGGATGATTTTGTGCTGGTGTGCGATGGTCCATTGAATGATGCATTGGATGGAGTGATTTCTGCAAAGCAACAGGAGATGGGTACGGTGCTGAATGTTGTTCGTCTCGCAAAGAACGGTGGACTTGGAAATGCACTGAATGAGGGTATCAAACATTGCAAAAATGAACTGGTTGCCAGAATGGACAGTGATGATATTGCGTATCCGGATCGCTGTGAGAAACAGCTTGCTGCGTTTAACGAGCATCCAGAAGTGAGTATTTGCTCCGGCATCGTGGAAGAGTTTACTACTGATCCGAATACCGTCGATGCGAAGCGTGTGCCACCGGAGACAAATGCGGAAATTGTGGAGTTTGCAAAGAAGCGTAATCCGTTTAATCACCCCTGCGTGATGTATAAAAAATCAACAGTTGAGGCAGTTGGTTCCTATCAGGACTTCTATTTGCTGGAGGACTATTACCTTTGGCTCCGGATGCTAATGGCCGGATATCAGGGGTACAACATTCAGGAGCCGTTGCTCCATATGCGGGCAGGCTCGGATATGTATAAACGGCGTGCTGGTTGGAAGTATGCCAAGACGCAGGCAAGGCTGTTTAAATTCATGAAAGAACAAGACTTTATTGGAGAATGGCAGTACATAAAGAGCTGTGTGATTCGTAGTGGGTCGGCGTTGGCTCCGAACTGGCTACGAAAGTTTATGTTTGAGAAAGTACTGAGAAAGTAAGGAAAACATGAGAATTGCAATTTTGATTCAATGCCATAAAAATCCGAAACAGATCAACCTTCTTCTGGAGAGGTTGAATCACCCGGATATTGATTGCTATCTTCATATCGATAAGAAGGCTGACTTTGCAGATAAAATTATTCATAGAGAAAATGTGTTTGTGCTTCCGGATGAACAGCGTGTTTCGGTGGAATGGGCACAGATTTCGCAGGTTACGGCAACGCTAAATCTTCTGAATACAGCTGTTGCTTGTATAAGGGGAGGCTATGATTACTATTAGTTAATCAGCGGGCAGGATTGGCCGCTTCGTTCAGCAGATGAAATTGTAAAGTTCTTTGAAAAACACAGCGGCGTGAATTTTGTTCAGTATTGGGATAGTAAAAATCACGGGAACCATAAACAAAACAATTTAGACAAACGAAATCAAATCTATTTTCCAATTAAACTTATTGGCAGAAAACCGTGGCAAAAGATCATCAAGAGGGGGTGGGTTGAATTCACCGGAGGATACAATCGGACGTGGAAAATTTTCGAGAGAAAACAGCTAGGGATAGATTTCTATTTTGGAAGTTCATGGTGGGCATTAAAGAAAGAAACAATTGATTGGATTATGCAGTACCTCACTATACATCCGGAATATTATAAATTCTATGAAAATACAACTTGTCCGGATGAATCCTTCTTTCATACATTGGTGATGTTGTCACCTTATGCTGATGAAAATACAGACTATCTTACATATTTACATTTTCAAAAAGGTGCGAACAGCCCGGATATTTTAACAGAAGATGATTTGCAGAGGGCAAAAGAAAGTAAATATCTAGTTATGAGAAAAGTTGACATGAATGTGGATGACTCGTTCTTACAGATATAAGAGAATTGTATGAAAAAAATAAAAGTGTTAATGCTTGTTCCTAATCTTTTTGTTGCAAACGGTGTGGCAAGCTTTGTGATGAATTACCTGCGTAATCTCAATCATGATGAGGTGCAGGTGGATATTGTATCTTACAAAGAGGGCGACTCTGTTTATTATGCTGAGGTAGAGGCTGCAGGTGGAAAAATGTTTTTTCTTCCGGGTATCAAAAACCTTCCTGAGCATGTTAAAGTCTGTAATAAAATTTTGTCGGATGGTCGGTATGACATCATCCATGATAATACCCTGCATATTTCTATTCCAATGATGTGGTGCGCAAAAAAGGCAGGTGTTCCGGTACGGATTTTGCACAGTCATAATTCAAAAATGGGAGAGACACCTGCTAAAGCGTTCCGAAATCGGTTTTTTCTTCCAGTGTTGCGTTCGCTGGCGACAAATTATGCGGCATGTTCACAGCTGGCAGGCCGTGCAATGTTCGAAGATCAAGAGTTTACGGTGATTCCGAATGTGATTCAAACAGAAAAATACCGCTTTGATCCAACGATGCGTAAATCTGTGCAGCAAAAGATGAATGCTACAGACAAGTTTGTAGTAGGAACGGTAGGACGATTGGCAGAGCAAAAAAATCCATTTTTTGCAATTGACGTTTTTAAATGCTTATTAAAAAATGTTCCGAATGCAGAATACTGGTGGGTTGGAAATGGACCACTTGAGGAACGGGTGAAAACTTATATAGAAGAGAAAAAGCTTACAAAATATATAAAGCTTTTGGGAAGCCGGAACGATACGGTGGAATTGTATCAGGGCATGGATGCATTTTTTCTCCCCAGCTTTTTTGAAGGACTTCCAGTAACAGGCGTTGAAGCACAGGCGATGGGATTGTCGATGGTAGTATCTGATACAGTTACGCGTGAGATGGTATATACAGATCTTGTTGATTATGTGAGTTTGAACGATACGCCGGAGGCTTGGGCAAGTCGGCTTGAAATAGCGTTACGAAAAAATGCAAAGAGGGAGCAATATGCCGATCGCCTAAAATTAAGCAACTTCTCTAATATAGGGTGCGGAAATCGGTTAGAACAAGTCTATTGTTGGTGGATAAATGGTTAATTATGGAGGAAAGTGTGCTTGCAACAGTAGAATTTCTCGGCTTAGTGGGCTATGAAGTTTTGACAGCTTATGCTATGAAAGCATTTTGGCCAATGAATCAGAAAAAGAAGATAATTTACCTCTTTTGGGCGTTGCTTCCGTTGGCGTTGATGACAATGTTCCATAGCGAAAATATTGGTAATGACACCAGAGCGTATACTGACCTATTTGAAGCTGTAAAGGAAATGACGCTGAAAATGGTCCTCTCCAATGGACGATTCGAGAAGGGGTATATGCTATTTACATATGTCCTGACAAGGTTGTTTTCAAGTCGACAATGTGTTCTGATTGCAGAAGGAGCTATTGTATATCTGTCTCTCGCTCGGTGGCTAAATAAGTGGTGTAAAGCACCGGGATTATTTGTCTGTCTGATCGTTGAGATGCTGGAAATTGATGGCTGGATGAGCATACAGCGGCAGGCACTTGCGATGGCAATATTGTTCTTTGCATATGATATGCTGATTGAAAAGAGATTGCTTCGCTTTGTTGTTCTTGTGATTCTGGCAGCGCAATTCCATGCTGTAGCATATGTTTTTTTGTTGACATGGCCGATGCTTTGGTGGTTTGAAGAGCATCGAGTGAACTCGTTGAAAAAGAAGTGGAAGTTTGAAAGACTGATGGCAGTTTGTGCTGTTGGAATTGTTCTGCTGATGTGGCCGATGATAAACTTTCTATTGAGGATATTTCCTAAATACCAATATTACGTGGCAGGTGCGTATATGGACGGACAGGCACGGCTGGCAATTGTTCTGAAAATTATTGTCTACGCACTGATGTTGATGGTTCCACGATGGATCAAAAATCAAAAATGGGAAGCAGGGCAGAGCGTAGTTGAGTTGTCGCTATATCGCATGGCACTTGTAAATATTGTAATTTTGATTGCGGCAAATCAGGCAACAATTTTAACGCGATTTTCAGGGATATTTTCTGTTTATGCTGTGGCGGAATTTTCGGAACAAGCTTCAAAGTTGAAACGTGGAAAAAATAGAAAGATCGTAACAGTTGCAGCATTGATTCTATTTGCGCTGTATGGAGTCATTATCACAATCTATCGGACTCCAGAATGGCAGACAACATATCCGTTTGAGTGGTACTTTTGATTCTAGTTAGAATAGGAGAAAAGGCAATGATACCTAAAATTATTCATTATTGCTGGTTTGGCGGGAAGGAACTCCCGATTGAGGTTAAAAAGTGCATTGCCTCATGGAGAAAAATGTGCCCGGACTATGAAATCATACGTTGGGATGAAAGTAATTTTGATGTGGGACAACATCCTTTTGTAAGGGAAGCCTATAAAGCAAAGGTTTGGGCGTTTGTTTCGGATTACGCTCGGCTGAAGGTCGTGTATGATAATGGCGGCATTTATCTGGATACGGATGTGGAGCTTCGAAAAAATCTCGACTCCCTTCGGGAGCATGGGTGTTACATAGGAATTCAGCAAAATGAATTTCTATGTACTACCGGATTAGGTTTTGGTGCAACAAAATCTAATCCGGTGTTACTGAAAATGTTAAAATCGTATGACGATTTAACATTTTCTCCTTTGCGTGCGCGCGAACTGGCTTGCCCAGCATTGAACGATGCCGTGATCCGCTCTTATGGTAAAGTGAGCAACAGTGAAATTACGGAGTTGGATGAGGTGACAGTTTATCCTCCTCGGTATTTTGATCCGTACGGTGGTGAAAATCTGTTGTGTGAGGATACATACTCCATTCACCATTATGCTGCGTCGTGGACAAGATCCGGAAACAAATTCAAGAGAAGGATTGCAAGGCTGATAGGGCAGAATAATATCATCCATATCAAAGCGTTGCTCAAACTGTACACAAACAAAATATAAGGACATCCGTTGGAATGTCAGCTAAAAAATAATAAGATGGAAAAGAAAAAATCACTAGTCAGCATTATTGTGCCTGCATACAATGCTGAAAAATTCATAGACAAATGCATTCGGAGTGTATTGAACCAGTCTTATCCGAACTTGGAACTTATCCTTGTAGATGATGGCTCCACGGACGAAACTGGGAAAATCTGCGAAGAATACGCATCAAAAGATACTCGTGTCCGGGTAATTCATAAAAAGAATAGCGGAGTCTCTGCGGCAAGGAATATGGGTCTTTCGAGTGCCATCGGAGAGTACGTTGTGTTTTTGGATTCTGATGACTGGCTGGACGAGGACATTGTTGAACTGGCATTAAAAAAATACCAGAAGAACTGCATCAATATCTGGGGCTTTGTATGCTACTGGCCTCGGAATGTTCTGAAGACAGAGGAGCTGAGAGCGGAAGGTCTGTGTCAGGAGGAGCTAATCGCAAATGCGATTTTTACACGCTCAACTGCCCACTATGACCTCGGCAATTATTTTCGCGCAGGATGGGGCAAAATCTATGAACGGGCAATTATTGAAGAAAACAGTCTGGCATTTCCGGAAAAGCTGTTTATTGGTGAAGATGCTGTGTTTCTTGTAAAGTATCTCCGATATGTTTCGGGAGTTAATTTGATTTCTCAAAGGGGATACAATTATAATCATCTGAACGAAAATGCCGCAACAACGAAATATCAGAAATCGATGTATGAACAAAGCGAACTTCAGTATACAGAACTTGTGAATGCCGTTAAAGAAACTGGTCTTGCAGAAAATGATTCAATCCGGAATGCATTTGTAAATTTCCGGTGGTGGATGCTTGCCAGCTTAAGCATGAACAGCTTGAGAGGTTTTTTTCAGAAAAAAGTTTTTATAATAAATCTAACAAAAGAATCCATGCGATGGGTAGAAAAACATCGGGAAGAAATGAAAGAAAGCGCCACAAGTCCAGAAGAAGTGAGTCCTGCATTCCGCAATATTTACCGGTATCGTGAAAGTCTGAGCAAAAGAATATTGTATCAGCACTATTTTATTCCAAAGTTTGAAAAGTTCATTCAGGAACATATGCGGTGAAATAGAAAGTCTTGTTCTTAAAGAATGCCGTATCGGGCAATGCTATTGTTGAAAATGTGCATATTAACTTCCTGACATTTTTGAGATAAAACGAGGAGTCATTGAAATGAATGAAAGCCCATGGATTAGCATCATTATCCCGGTTTATAATGCGGGACAATATTTTGAAGAATGTCTTCAAACTGTATGCGGAAATACACAACTGGATATTGAAATTATTTTAATCGATGACGGCTCAACAGATGGAAGTGGAAACACTGCCCGGAAGTGGGCGGCCAAAGATGTGCGAGTCCGGTATATCCAGCAGGAAAATCAGGGGTGCAGTTCAGCCAGAAATCACGGCATAGAGCTGGCCCGTGGGAAATGGATAATGTTCGTGGACGCGGATGACACCATTGAGCCTGATACGATGAAAAAGCTTCGGGTGCTAGAGCCGAAATTTGAGGATGCAGAAATCGTATGCTTTGGCTGTCACATGAATTTGCCGGAAAATATGACGGAGTTGCATAAACTAGAAAGTGCTATAACGGAAGAGCTGGCTTTATCAGCCTGTGGCGTAAGGCGTCCGGAGAATGGCCTTCCGGAGACAAACTTCGCCAGTATGTGTTGGAAACTGTACCGTGGTGATTTCCTTCGTCGGACAAACTTGAAAATTGATCGGGAACTTGTCCGGGGGGAGGATTTGCTGTTCAACTGCCATGCATTCAGCGAGGCCTATTCCATCGCATTCTCTCCATATGATTATTACAATTATCGGAATAACCCACAGTCTGCTACCCGGCGGCGGAATCCTGCAATAAAAGAAAGGGATGCAGTGTTTCAAAAAAAACTTCAGGCATTTGCAAATCAATATAGATATAGGCATTTGGAACAAATCGGTGCGTCTTATTCGGCATTGAACGGAATAGCTGTCAGTTTTGAGGCATATTTCAGCTTTTTCCGTCTAGCGGAATATCGGGTTTTTCGCTTGGAATTGACGAACTTTTTGCAGAAGGATTGCTATCAAAAATATTTGAAAAAAAAATGTCCAGGTGCACAGTATCTGAATCGAAACTCCAAGATATTGATTTTTCTGCTGGCTCATAGGATGTATTTTCTATCGTGGCTTCTGTTCGGAGTAGGGCGGAAAATAAAGAGAACGTTAGACACGGTATCGAAATCATGAACGAACGAAAAAAAGGCGCAATATTATCCTATATACAAGTGTTCCTGAGCGTAGTTGTCAGTATGATCTACGTTCCAGTTCTCCTGTACTTTCTCGGACAAAGTGAATACGGACTGTATCAGATTGTCGGCTCATTCTTTTCGTATGTCACTGTTTTCGAGTCATGTGTATCAGCCGGTATTCTAAGAAATTACTGCAATGCACTGGGGCGCAGCGACCATGAAGAAGCCTCTGTGACCCTGTCGATGGCAAGAAGCATTTATCGTTTTCTGGCACTCCTTCTGGATTTTGTAGGAATTGCTGTGATATTTGCTTTCCGGAGCTTCTATGCAGCTTCATTCACCACCTCGGAGCTGAACGAAAGCATTGCTATTCTGATCCTTCTGTTCGTAAATATGACCTTCACCTTGCAGGGTTCGGTTTATCTGACTGTGCTTACCGGGCATGAAAAGTACACCTTTTTGCGGATATTATCCATCCTGATGCAGGTCATCCAACCGCTTCTGGTCATCTTGTGCGTCAGTCGGATCCCATATGCAATCACAGTCTCGGTGGTGATCGTCCTTCTAAACCTCCTGACCATTGGAATTCGGTATGGCTATGTGACCCAAAAACTAAAAATACGGATCACAAAACAGCCCAAAGATTCCCGGATCGTGAAAAGCATCCTCGGTCTTTCTGCTGCCATCCTGCTTGGAAGCATTGCGGATCAGATCTTCTGGAAAACAGATCAGGTCATTTTGGGACGGATGTTCAACACCGCAGTCGTTGCCGTTTATTCTGTCGGCGCTCAAATTTACATGATGTATATGCAGTTCGGCACACAGGTCTCCGGTGTTTTTTATCCAAAAATCAGCGCTTTGTATCAGGAAGAAAACGGTTTGCAGAAAGTCTCGGATTTGTTCATCCGGATAGGACGAATCACCTTCTACATCATTCTTCTAATTTTGTCCGGCTTCATCATTTTCGGACGTGAATTTCTGCTGTTGTGGGTCGGAGAAGGTTACGAAGAAGCCTATTGGGTTGCAATTATCGTTATGCTTCCTTTTTCCATCGATCTTGCACAGAATCTCGGGCTTTGCATTCTGCAGATCAAGGGGCAATATGGCTTTCGTGCAAAGATTTATTTCCTGAGCGCTGTCCTGAATATTGTAACAACTGTCTTGTTTACAAAATTGATTGGAATTGTAGGTGCCGCACTTTCAACAGGTGTTTCCATGTTCCTGACCAGTGGGTTGATTATGAATTGGTATTTCCAGAGAAAAGCTGGTCTAGATATCAAAAAATTCTGGAAAGAAACAGCTCCAGTCATCATTACTGCAGTTTTGTTGACAATGAGTGCACTGATTCTGAAGCAGCAGCTTAAAATAGAACCAGCTGGGTCCATTTGGAAATTTGGTGCAGGAGTCCTTCTTTATACGGCTCTTTATGCGGCGGTCATGCTTGGAATCGTGGCCAATCAATCTGAAAAGAAACAATTTCTTCAAATTGTCACAAGCTCGAACCTCACTCTAAAACGAAAATAAGTGCCACCTAACGAAACCACATGCTTTTTAACATTAGGGTTTGTAATGCCGGGTGGCATCCGATTCGAACATCTGCCGGATATAGCGATTTTGACCCACCCGGAGCGCCTCAAGCAGATGCAGCCTTTGGGAAATTTCGTCTGGGAAACTTTGCGTGACAAACAAAACGAGGCACCCGATTTAAACGTCGGGTGCCTTGTTTCTTTGTGGAAACGTGTTTTCTCTGAGTAGTCACCATATTTTATACCGGTCTGGGGAAAACAGATAACTCTTCCGCTCGTACCCGCCTAATGAAACCATGTCTTTCCCTGCTCTCTCCAAAATGCGATAATAATACCATGAAAAAATGCATTTTTGAGAGCAGTCTGAAAAATACAGAGGCGCAGCAAGGAGAGTCCAAGGCTTTGTCGGTATTCTACCGGACTTAACCCACCCAATGTGAGCTTTATCCGTTTTTCATTATACCAATGTAAATAGTTATCCAGTATCTCCATAAATTGGTCAAGACTTACCCTCTGCCATAATTGGCCATAGAACATTTCGTTCTTCAGACGGCCGAAAAAGCCCTCACAAGCAGAATTATCCGGCGAACATCCCTTCCTGGACATAGAGCGAACCGAGCCGGCTTGGACTACCATATGAATCCAGTCAGGCCAACGATAATGACATCCACGATCCGAATGAATGATAGGATGTTCGCCAGGTTCCAGTAAGAGCAATGCATTTTCCAGCATTTGATTAACTAGGTTCGCATACAGCTTCACTGCTTTTATTCAATCCTCATAGCTGAACATTGCTTCCCTCCTGCTCTATCTAAAGTCCAAGATTTTGTCCGCACCCCCTTCACAGTGTGGATCAGTCGGAGCGTAGAGTTATAGCTCTGGCAATTCACGCGGTTTTCTTATATAAATGGTAATTGATGTGACTCGGAATGAATAGAATCGTTCCATATCAAACATAAATGACTACATTTCCAACACCATGGCTCAAAATCACGTCCGGAGAAATTTAGCATCTGAGCCAGTAACTTTTTGCGCGACAATGGAAATCTTTCCATATGAGATCTGTCCAATTACAGCACAATCGAAATTGAAAATTATTATATATCCTACGAGAAAAATCTGCTAAGGAACTGTAAGCTGGGAAATAAATGAAGTCCTATTTATAGTATTGTAAAAATGCGCGACAAAAATGCGACAATGCACAGAAACAATGCAGAGTAGTCTGTAACTGAATGAGACGAAAATAACGCTTTATCGGTAAATTTGATGAATATGAAGACGAAGTTATCCTGAGAATTACTCTCTTTTAATCAGAGGGCCAGGGATTCGAGTTCCCTCGAGCGCACCAAAAGGACGACAAATCGTTGAAAGAAACGGTTTGTCGTCTTTTTTGTTTTATGCGGACATTTTGAGCTTGTACCTATGATTTTTTCAAAAATTTTAGAGGTCAGAGGTACAGAAAAAATGAAGAAGATTCAGAAAAGTGCAGTCCGGTTTGATAATCTAAAACAAGATTTTTTGGATGATAAGAAGTATTCTGGCACGGCAGAAGCCACGTTGAACGGCTATCGGTATGAGATATTACACGGTTTTTGAAGTTCCTGTCAGATGAACAGTTAGCCGTGAATGAGGCAGGATTCAAGCGGTATGTTATCCACTTGACGGATAGCGGAATGACTGCAAACAGCGTCAACCACTATATCCGTTCGGTGAAAGTGTTCCTTTACTGGTGCATGGAGCAGGACGAAATAGCACTGTTCAAAATCAAGATGGTAAAGGCAAAAGAAAACATCAAGGACGTTTACATGCAGGAAGAATTTTGTGCACTGATTCAGCCGCCGAAACGTGAGGACAGCTTTGTTGTCTGGCGCAGTTGGGCTATCATCAACTTTATTTTGGGAACAGCAGCACGAGAAGCAACAGTCTGTGAAATGCAGATCCACTTTACCGTTTTATAGCAATTCAACATCTTCATGTAACAGCAACAGCGTTGAAGTGCATATCGCAAATTGCTGTTTTAACGTTCCACTGATTTCTTGCCTTGCGATCAAGAAAGCACTTCTGCTAAACACTCTACATTGAAAATGCAATCGTACACTGCTATAATAAAATTGTGATATTATCACCAAAAATCCAAGATACAAAGCGTTTGCGATTGGCAAACATTCAGGAGGAACGCATGGTAACAGGAGCCATTAAAAATAAGGTAGACAAAATCTGGACGGACATCTGGGCAGGCGGCATCACCAATCCGCTGACCGTCATTGAACAGCTGACCTATCTCATGTTCATCCGGTCACTGGACGAGAAAGAGCTTGCCACCGAAGATTTTGAGAACATGGCGGGCGAAAAGATGGAGCACATCTTCCCGGCCAGCGCGGCAGGGCAGTCTATGCGGTGGAGCCGCTTCAAGGATAAAGATTCCCGCGAAATTTTCCTGACCATGCAGCAGCGGGTGTTCCCGGCCATCAAAAAGATGAAGTATGGCCGTCTGCCGGACTTTGACGCAAACGGTGAGCTGGTGGAAATCGAGGACGACCCCACCCGCCCGGATGAGGGCAACACCGCCTTTGCGCGGTACATGGACGATGCCATGTTCCTCATTCCCACGCCGCAGGTGCTGCAAAAGATCATCACCGGGCTGGAGGATCTTTACACCCACGACATTGCCGACCTTGATATGCAGGGCGACCTGTACGAGTATATGCTGCTAAAACTGTCCTCGGCAGGGCGGAGCGGCCAGTTCCGCACGCCCAAGCACATCCGCGACATGATGGTGGAACTGGTGCAGCCCACGCCGGACGACTTCATCTGCGACCCCGCCTGCGGCACGGCGGGCTTTCTGGTGTCCAGTGCGCAGTACCTCCGCGCCCACTACGAGGACAGCATGACCCCGGAGCAGTGGCAGCATTTTGCTGGCCCGATGTTCACCGGCTTTGACATGGACCGCACCATGCTGCGCATTTCGGCCATGAACCTGATGCTCCACTCCATCACGAACCCGGAGATCGACTACAAGGATAGCGTGTCGAAGCAAAACTCCATTTGCAGCAAGTATACCGTTTGCCTTGCGAACCCGCCGTTCAAGGGCACTGTGGATGCCGAGAGCATCAACGACGACCTGAAGGCCGTCACCAACACCAAAAAGACGGAGCTTCTGTTCCTTGCGCTCTTCCTGCGGATGCTCAAAACCGGCGGACGTTGCGCCTGCATCGTACCGGACGGCGTGCTGTTCGGTTCCAGCAAGGCGCACCAGAGCATCCGAAAAGAACTGATTGAAAACCATCAGCTGCGGGCGGTCATTTCCATGCCCTCCGGCGTGTTCAAGCCCTACGCAGGCGTGTCTACGGCGGTGCTGGTGTTTACCAAGACCGGCGCGGGCGGCACCGACAGGGTGTGGTTCTACGATATGAAAGCCGACGGCCTCTCGCTGGACGACAAGCGCACCGAGGTGAAGGAAAACGACATCCCGGACATCATCGCCCGGTTCCATAACCTTGATGCCGAAACTGACCGCAAGCGCACCGAGCAGAGTTTCTTTGTGCCCAAAGCGGAAATTGCCGCCAACGGGTACGATTTATCCATCAATAAGTACAAAGAGACCGAGTATGTGCCGGTGGAGTATCCCTCGACCACGGAAATTCTGGCCGACCTGCATGAGCTGGAAATGGAGATCACCAAGGGTCTGGCAGAGTTGGAGGAGATGGTGTGATGGCAAAGTTGGGAGAGGTTTGTCTCTTAAAGGCAGGAAAATTCGTATCAGCGAATGATATTTCACCTGAATATAACAAGGGATTGTATCCTTGTTTCGGAGGAAACGGCATTCGTGGATATGTTGCTGATTATACGCATGATGGAGAGTTTCCGTTGATTGGCAGACAGGGGGCGTTGTGCGGAAATGTTAATTTAGCCTCTGGAAAGTTTCATGCAACAGAGCACGCAGTCGTTGTACAACCAAAAATCGAAATGAATGTGCATTGGCTTTATTATGCACTAAACGCCATGAATTTGGGTCAGTATGCAACAGGTGCGGCACAGCCCGGTCTTGCTGTGAGCAAGCTAGAAACATTATCAATAGAAATTCCGAATATTTCAGAGCAAAACAAAATTGCTCAAACTCTGTACAAAGTTGAACAGCTCGTGAATTTTCGCAAACAGCAGCTTGCTAAGCTGGACGAACTGGTAAAGGCGCGGTTTGTGGAGATGTTTGGAGATTTGGTAGCTCCCCAATGCGAATATCCTGAATTGAAACTTGTAGATATTTGCGCAGATGCTGATGATATTAAATGCGGACCATTTGGAACGCAATTAAACAAAGATGAATATAAGGCAAAGGGAGTGGCTATATGGGAAATTCCGCAAATAAATAGCGGTTTCTCTGAGATGCCAACGCATTTTATAACAGAAGAAAAGGCCGCAAATTTGAACGCTTATTCAATTGAACCGGGGGATATTGCGATGTCGAGAAAAGGCAACGTCGGAAAATGCGGACTTTTTCCTAAAAATTTAAAAAAAGGCATAATACATTCCGATGTTCTTAGAATTCGAGTGGATAAAAGAAAAGTCGATTCGTGTTTTATGATGTACCAACTTCATTTTAGCGAAGCGGTCAAACGCCAAATCGAAATGGTAAGCTCTGGTGCAATTATGGCGGGAATTAATGTTACAAAACTAAAGCAAATTAAAGTTCGCATTCCGGAATTGGAAAACCAGCGAATGTTTGCCGCTTTTGTAGAGCGAGTTGACCAGCAGAAACAGACCGTACAGCAGAGCCTTGATAAGCTGGAACTGATGAAAAAGGCGCTGATGCAGGAGTATTTTGGGTGATTACAGGCGAAAAAATTAAATCAAACTTATAGATAGCGGTGATAAAATGAAAAAGGTCGATGATAAGACAATGAAGATGCTTCAAGAAAAGGTAGCCAAAGGAGAATTGCCACCAATTTATGGTATGGCCGATGCAGTAGCGGCAATGATTGAGTATGATGAGAAAGTGAAACAGCAAAAAGAATGGCTTGAAAAGTATCCTCTGATAAAAACCGGAAAAGTTCCAATTGAGAATTTTAATGTACGGTTATTGCCTAAATTATCTCAAAAAGCAGTTGATTATGGCTTTCATATTTTGCTGATGCAACTGGTGAATGAACTGGATATCGCAAATGAGAATATCGTCGATTATATTGAACTCTGGCGAGAAAAACACGAGAATAGTGGAAGAGTTTGCGTTATAAATAATTACCTATATGCTAAAGAACGATATTTAGGAAAAAGTATAGTCCATGATTTGAAGCATTTTGTGGATATGATGATTTCTATTGTATGGACGCTTTCCCAGAAAGATATAGTAAAAGCGATAGAAATTGATGGTATTGGAAAGTACCTGTACCAAAAAAGTTTTAGGTGTTTTGATGAATACCACGATTTTTTGGACACATTAAATAAAATGGACAACGTCCAAAAGCACGCAATCACGAATCAGATAACTCAACTAATCGGAAAAGATGAGCCTTGCTTTTATTGTGTTGATTCAAACCATAATAAAGACATTTGGCATGTTGGTGTAAAAATTGTCTCCGTATCAAAAACGATTGAGCAATTTAATTCATTTTATAAATTTTCTATGGATAAGATTTCGGAATTGTGCAGTTGAGTTTCAGAAAAGGCACTGATGCAGGAATATTTTGGGTAACTCCCTCAGTCACCTTCGGTGACAGCTCCCTCTGGGAGGGAGCCTTTTGACAAAGAGGGAAAGTTTCCGGCCCGAGGAAAAGCCTCCCTCCTTGAGGGAGGTGGCGCGGCGTTAGCCGTGACGGAGGGAGTTCCAGAAAGGAGCGCGTCCAGATGTCATTGCCATATCAAGGAAAATTGATCCCTCGTGCAAAAGAATTGCGCAAGGACGCAACCAAACAGGAAAATCATCTCTGGTATGATTTTCTGCGTGGCTATCCGATGCGCTTTCAGCGTCAGAAAACGATTGATGGCTTTATTGCGGATTTCTATTGTCACGTTGCAAGGCTGGTCGTGGAAGTGGACGGTTCACAGCATTATGATGAGCAGGGACTGGCATACGACAAAGAACGCTCCGCCATTTTTGCCGAATATGGTGTGAAGGTGATTCGGTTTTCTAATCTGGAAATAGAGCAGAGCTTTCAAGAAGTTTGCAGTGCAATTGATTTGGAAGTCAGAAAGCGGGTTCAGGAACTGGAAGATACTCACTCAGTCAAAGCCTAGCGGCTTTGCCAGCTCCCTCTGGGAGGGAGCCTATAACGTAGAGGTAAGGTAAAAGCCTCCCTCTTAGAGGGAGGTGGCACGGCGTGAGCCGTGACGGAGGGAGTTTCCCTGTAAGCACCATGATTCTGGTGAAAATTCTGAAATACATGTCGAAATTTGCGTCCTTTTGTATAAAACATTGAAATACCATAAGGTGTATGCTACAATGAGGAAAAATATGGTATTTCGACGATGCGAAAGGAGCACAGCTATGAACCAGTTTTGCAATCAGATATTTAACCCGATGTATGTCAATCAGAGCTACTACCAGTCCATTCAGACGCAGGCAATGTGGCAGTACCAGCAAAACCAGGATGCGGAAGTTCAGAAAGCCATGAAAGCGATACAAGACCTGTACGATGCTGTCAGCAAATTGGATTCTGTACACCAAGAGCAAGCGCTCTATGGGTGCTTGGCGGTGTTGGCTTTGAAGCTTGGGTGGAATCAGTAATAAAGCATCTGCGTATAGAGGGAAAGATAAAATGACTGAAGCTATTTGGGTTGCGATTATTGGAGCAGCAGGAGTAATTATTGCCGCCATTATTGGGGTTTTCAAGAAAAAAGATAAGTCCGAATCAAAGAGTGATTCGTCAGTCAACCAAACATTTAATGTGAGCGGAGATCACAATACCGTTGTCGGGATTAGAAACGATAAAAAGGAGAAATAAAATGTGTGATACTGTGAATACAACCCAAAATGCGCTATTGGGTTCACATGATAATACATTTATTGCTAATCAAAATAATACTGGTTTAACTGTCGTTGAAGCGACACAGATGGCTTTTCAAATTTTTCGTGAATACTATCCACAGTTAAAAAAAGAAGCAATTGCTGAACTTCAAAAAATGTTAAAAGAAGAATTGGAGAAAGTTCAACCTCAAAATATTCTTCCACCAACACCAAGAATTGCGGTTCCGACATTGCAGGGGGCAAGTATTTCTGACGAGGAAATCATTCGGAGACTCTATGCAAAACTGCTGGCGGGTACGATGAACACAGAAAAGAGAGAATATGTGCATCCTGCATTTGTGAGAATGATTGATGAAATGAATGAGATGGATGCAAAGGTTTTGAAAGCGATTACGGACATTAACGATAGCATCCCGGTTGCACGTGTAACATTTAATTTTGAAGGCAAATATTTGACACATGCGATGCCGCATTTTTATAGTATGCGTTTTGACGGTCTAGGAAACGAATATGATATCTCACGAAGTATAGAAAATTTGTCGAGACTTAATCTTATAAATTTATTTGAAGGTAGTGTGAACGGTTTTGACTATAAAAAGTTTGAGACAACGCCATATATAAAAGATAGATTTGACTATGCAGTGAAAAACCATCCTGAATGGCAATTGACTATAAAAATTTCGGAATATACTATTCAGGAAAATGATATAGGCCATCAATTTGCAAATGTTTGCATCCTTGATTAAGCTATTTGTTTATTGGAAAGAAGCCTCCCATGTCCAACTTCTCCTATCTCTCAACCCGCCCCGAATATTCCCTCTTTGCATCTGCCGCCATCGAGGCCGAGAAAGTGTTCTCCACCTCTCCGGCAATGTGTGCGGTGGGGTGCCGGAAGGCGTTGGAGCTGGCGGTGAAGTGGGTGTATGCGGCAGATAAAACCATCACGATGCCCTACAAGGACAACCTGCAATCCCTGCTGCACGAGCCGAGTTTCCGGTTCGCGGTGGAGCGCAATGTGTGGAGCGTGCTGCCCAGCATCGTGAAGGCGGGCAATCTGGCGGTACATACAGGGCACAGCGTGTCGGCGGCGGATGCAGTGTTCAGCCTGCGGGGGCTGTTCGATTTCATCCAGTGGGTGGATTACTGCTACGGCACGGACTATGTGGAGCGCTCCTTTGATGAAACAGCCATCCCCGGCGAGAAAGTGACGCTGGACGAAAAGAAGATCCGGGAGCAGGAAAGTCTGCTGACCCAGAAGGATGCCGAGCTGGAAGCCTTGCGCAAGCAGGTGGAGAGCCTTTCGACGGCGTACACGGCCAGCAAACAGCAGAACCAGCAGAGCCGCAGTTTCACCGCCGCCGACCTGACCGAGGCCGAGACGCGGCAGAAGATCATCGACATCGACCTCAAGGCCATGGGCTGGAAATTCACCGGGCCGGACGCCGATGTGCACACCGAGTACGAAGTGGACAACATGAACGGCGTGCTGGGGCAGAAGGGCTATGCGGACTATGTGCTGATGGGCAAGGACGGCTTGCCGCTGGCGGTCATTGAAGCCAAGCGCAGCACCAAAGACCCCAACATCGGGCGCAAGCAGGCTCAGCTTTATGCAGACTGTCTGGAGCAGAAGTTTGGTCGCCGTCCGATGCTGTTTACCACCAACGGCTACACCACCTATTTCTGGGATGAGCAGAGCGGCCCGCAGCGTGCCGTGAGCGGGGTGTTCTGCAAGGACGACTTGCAGAAGCTGATGCACCGCCGCACCGAGAAAAAGCCGCTGGACACCATCGAAATTGAAGATAAAATCACCGATCGCTACTACCAGAAAAACGCCATCCGGGCTGTCTGCGCCCACATCGCGCAGGGCTTCCGGCGCAATCTGCTGGTCATGGCTACTGGCACAGGCAAGACCCGCACCGCATCCAGCCTGACCGATGTGCTGAGCCGCGGCGGTCATGTGACCAACGTGCTCTTTCTGGCGGACCGCACCGCGCTGGTCAAGCAGGCAAAGGACGACTTCAAAAAGTATCTGCCGGACCAGTCGCTGTGCAACCTATGCTCCTCTAAGGACGATAAGGCCGCGCGCATCGTGTTTTCCACCTATCCCACCATGCTCAACGCCATCGACAACGCCAAGACCAAGGACGGCGTGCCGCTGTTTTCGCCCGCCCACTTTGACCTCATCATCGTGGACGAGAGCCACCGCAGCATTTTCAAGAAATACCGCGCCATTTTTGATTATTTCGATGCGATTCTGGTGGGTCTGACCGCCACCCCGAAAACCGATGTAGACCGCAACACCTACGACTTTTTCGAGATGGAGCACGGCATCCCCACCTACGCCTACGATTACGATACGGCGGTCTACACCGACCATGTGCTGGTGCCTTACTACAACTACGAGGTCAAGACGAAATTCACAGAAGAGGGCATCCACTACGACCAGCTTTCACCGGAGGATAAGGCCCGCTACGAGGACGATTTTGCCGAGGACGACACCCTGCCCACCTTTATCCCATCCGAAAAGCTGAATAAGTTTATCTTCAACGCCAACACCGTGGACACGGTGCTGCAAGACCTGATGGAACGGGGCATCCAGACGGCGGGCGGCGACCGCATCGGCAAGACCATCATCTTTGCCCAGAACAAGCGCCATGCGGAGTTTATCCGGGAACGCTTTGGCAAGCTCTACCCGCAGCTGGAGACCCAGTACCCGGGATTCATCCAGCGGGTGGTCTGCGACGACGCCTATGCACAGTCCATCATTGACGACTTCAAACAGCCGGACAAGCCGCCTTTTATTGCGGTCTCGGTGGATATGATGGACACGGGCATCGATGTGCCGGAGTGCGTGAATCTGGTGTTTTTCAAAAAAGTACGCAGCAAAACGAAGTTCTGGCAGATGATCGGCCGTGGTACACGGCTCTGCCCGTCCCTTGCCTGCGTGGATGCCATCGACGGCGAATATATGGGCAAACGGCGTTTTCTGATCTTCGACTACTGCGGCAACTTTGAATTTTTCCGTCAGAAACCCAACGGCTACGAGAGCGCGGACACCAAAAGCCTGTCCGAGAGCATTTTCTGCAAGCAGGTGCGCATTACTGCGGCCTTGCAGGATGGAGCCTATGCGGACGAAAAATACCAGAACTGGCGCAAGATCTTAACAGAGACTTGCCGTGCCGAAGTGGGAGTGCTGAACCCGGAGCTGGTATCCGTGCGGCTGCACCGACAGGCCGTGGAACACTATCAAAAGCCGGAAGCCTTTGTCAGCCTGACCGAAACGGACAAGGGTACTCTGATGAAAGAGGTGGCACCGCTCATCTCGCTGGACGATAAGGACGAGGCCGCCAAGCGGTTCGATAACTTTGTGTATGGCTTGCTGCTCTGTGAACTGGAAGGTCTGCCGGGGCTTGGCCGCGCCCAGAAACAGCTGCGCAATACAGCGGCAATGCTGGAAGGGAAAGCTACCATCCCGCAGGTGCAGGCAAAGCTGTCCCTCATCCGGGAGGTGCAGACAGACGAATTTTTGACCTCGCATGATCTGCTCCGCTTTGAGGAAATGCGGCAGGAACTGCGGGAGCTTATCAAGTTTCTGGTGGAGGGCGGCGAGGGGCAAAAGCCTGTCTACACGGCCCTTGCCGACCCGGTACTGGAGCAGACCGAGGGCAAAACGCTGGATTCCGGCTACGATTTCGGCGAGTACCGGGAACGTGTGAACCGCTACATCATGGAGCACCGCAGCGATACGCTGGCCATCCACAAGCTGACCCAGAACATTCCGCTTTCCCGGGGCGACTATACCGAGCTGGAACATATCTTCACCTGTGAGCTGGGCAGCAAAGAGGACTATGCACGGGAGTTTCGGGATACACCCTTTGGTCTGCTGGTGCGTAAAGTGGCAAAGCTGGACCACGATGCTGCCATGCAGGCATTTTCAAAATTTATCAACGACGAATCGCTGAATGCAAAGCAGATCGCATTTGTGCAGAAGGTCATTCATTATATCGAGCAGAACGGTTATGTGGAAAGCAAAGCGGTGTTGATGAAACCACCCTTTGACCAGTCCATCCTGTTTACCCGCCTGTTTGATGGCAAAACGGGCGGAGAACTGATGGATACGATCAATTCGGTGAAAGAGAATGCCACCAATGTGACTGCATAAAGTGGTGGAATGTACTGATAAAAAACGGTATAATGGACAAGGAGCGGATAGATGGTTTCCGCAGCGCCTTTGCGCCGGGAGAAACTTTATTCTGGCAGGTCCCTGCTGCGGCAAGGGAGAGAATGGCGTTTTACAGTGAGAACCTTCCCCGCCTTTTTTCTGAAAAAATCACGGCGGTATTTGCGGTGTCCGACCACTATGCGCTGGAATTTATGCGATTTTTGCAGGGACAGGGCATCCGCGTCCCGGAGGAGCTGGTGGAACGGGAAAGCACAAGGAGGCTGCCATGTCAGACTTTATGAGGACCCTTTGCAAAATCGCCATTCCGGTCTGCCTTCAAAAGGAAGCGGAACGCCCGCTCACCGTGGAGATTTGGACACGGTGGGCGGGCGTTTTATGTTTATTTTCCGAGTACAACGGAGAGCCTGATCTCCTTTTCCGTCTCGCTCAGGTCAAGAGCGCCGCCATCGGCGACGGTCACGTGCAGCTCATAGAGCGTACCGGCGGTAAGTTCCGTTACAGCCTTGCCGTCCTCGTCTGTGATCGACCACAGTGCAGGATCGACCTTTGCCAGCTTGCCGTCCACGCCATAGGCGTAGAGGGTCAGACCGGAGGTGCTGCCGGACAGGTTATTCATGCGGAAAGCTACCGTGGTGTTGGGATGTACGTTGCGGACGGTCACAGTGTTGCGCCAGCTTGCAACGGTGCCTTCGCCGCCGTCCTGCGCAAACCGCTCCTGCGAAAGGACGTTTCTTGCCGCCTGATCAAGCTCGACCTTGCGGTAGGGCATTTCGGGCAGATAAACGAAACGGTCCTGCAAACGAAGCAGTTCCAGATAGCCCGTCGGGCAGTAGAGCGCATTGCCGCTGTTGCCGGCATACATTCCAATGGCCATGTTGTTATAGCCGTACTTGTTGGAAACATCCATCGTGAAAACAGTCTCGCCAGTTTCAAAATCCAGAATGATGTACTGCCACATCCCGGTGGTCACATCCTGCACATAGCCGTAGATATAGCCCGTTGCGGTGGAAAGCTTCAGGATGGAAGTGTCGCTCAGGTCGTTCCGGCTCCAGATGCTCTTCATCTCGTAGCCGTTTGCGGTCTTTACGGTGTCCATGCGCTCGATGCCGGGGGCGATCATAACGTTGCCCTTCATGAGCCAGTTCTGGTCGTAAATATTGGCGTAGCTCTGGATGGAGGAGTCGTTGTTGGGGTCCGCCAAACCTGCATTGCCCGCACCGAACCAGTTGCAGACGATGGTGCTGACGGTGCCATTGCCGTCGTCATAGACGATGGCAGAGTTCTCAACGGCTACCTGATAGCCCTCGGGCAGATCATCCAGCACCGGCATGCTTGCAACGATCTCACCGGTCTTCATATCGAGCGCCAGCAGCTTGACTGGATCTGCGTTGTCGGTGAACATCACAAGATCCGGCGTCAGCGACGGGGAGCAGCCGCCGCCCCAGGTA
>ENA-OPSY01000814-OPSY01000814.1-human-gut-metagenome-genome-assembly--contig:-NODE-814-length-21136-cov-4.764100_pt1 | contig 21136 bp, 18 predicted proteins | sample MGYA00241464_ERZ501920 | MGnify/ENA primary metagenome ERZ501920 (study PRJEB25962, sample SAMEA2042396) | human gut metagenome | biome: human gut; feature: human-associated habitat; material: faeces...
TTTCTATATTTTCCAGCTCAAGTTCATCTATAACAGCATTTAAGAACTTAATTCTCTTGTTCAATGAATCTAATAATGTGATTTTTATCTCTGGAAATACTATTTTTAGTGGAATACCCGGGAATCCTGCTCCAGTTCCTACGTCAATAATAGACGTTACATTATCAAATCCATTTACTTTTACAATAGACAAGCTATCCACAAAATGTTTCATAACTACTTCATCATATTCTGTAATTCCTGTGAGGTTCATAACCTTATTCCACTCTACAAGCATTTCATAGAATTTGATGAACTGAGATACCTGTTTATCCGTAAGTTCTACAGATATCATTTTCATATTTTCGATTAATCTCTGTTCTTTATTTTTCATATCCGTTCCTAACTATTTTCATTCTTCTATATTCTTCTATTTATCCATATTAATTCAGTTCTTCATATATTAATTTAAAAATATTCTCGGCATTCTTTTTGCAAAATACGCACAATATACTGATCTCGAATTATTTTACCTGCCGCCTAGATATACAAGTAATACAGATATATCTGCAGGTGATACTCCGGAAATTCTAGAAGCTTGTCCAATAGAAACCGGACGGAATTCTTTTAATTTTTGAACTGCTTCGATTCTAAGACTCTTCACCTGATCATAATCTATATTTTCTGGTATTTTCTTATTTTCAAGTTTTTTGAACTGTTCTACCTGTTTTTTCTGGCGTTTAATATATCCATCATATTTAATTGATATATTTACCTGCTCAGAGACTTCTTCTGACAAATCTTTTGGAAATTCCGGTCTTGCCTCATCGATTGTAGCAAGTACCTGATAAGTTAATTCCGGTCTTCTGATAAGTTCTGCCAGTGAAATTCCGGAATTTAACGGTGTGCTTTGGTACTGCGCAAGTAAATTCTGAACCTTTTCACTTGTTCCTACATGCACATGCTCTACACGTGATACTTCTTCTTCAATCAGTTTTTCTTTTAATTTTAAACGTTCATATCTATCCTGTGAAATTAATCCGATTTCGTATCCTATCTCAGTCAGTCTTTGATCTGCATTATCTTGTCTTAGAAGTAACCGGTATTCCGCTCTGGATGTCATCATACGATATGGTTCATGACTTTCTTTTGTCACCAGATCATCAATCAAAACGCCAATATATGCCTGAGAGCGATCCAGTACAACTGCTTCTTTTTTCTGAAGCTTTCTTGCTGCATTGATACCTGCAATCAATCCCTGGCATGCAGCTTCTTCATAACCGGAACTTCCATTGAACTGTCCTCCGCTAAATAACCCTTCAATCTCTCTGAATTCCAGTGATGGCTTTAACTGTCTTGCATCTATACAATCGTACTCAATTGCATATGCATTTCTTACAATCTTGGCATGTTCCAGACCTGCAACAGATCTATACATATCATACTGGACATCCTCCGGTAAAGAACTGGACATACCTCCGATGTACATTTCATTTGTATCAATTCCTTCAGGCTCTATAAATACCTGATGTCTGTTCTTGTCCGCAAATCTTACTACTTTATCCTCAATAGATGGACAATATCTCGGTCCTGTTCCTTCTATCATTCCGGAATATAATGGAGAACGATCCAGATTATTACGGATAATCTCATGTGTCTTTTCGTTAGTGTAGGTTAACCAGCATGGCACCTGGTCAATCTGAATATCATCCGGATTAGTGGTAAATGAAAATGGTGTGATTCTTTCATCACCATACTGCGCTTCCATTTTACTGAAATCTATAGATCTTTTATCGATTCTTGCCGGAGTTCCCGTCTTAAAACGGTACATGTTAATTCCAAGATTCTTCAGACATTCTGTCAGATGATTTGCAGCCTGCAAACCATTCGGACCGGTTGCATTACTAACCTCACCATATACACATCTCGCACGGAGATATGTTCCGGTACACAATACGACTGCTTTTACTCGATATATACCCCCAGAGAGTATCTGAACACCAATTACTTTTTTCTTCCCACTTTCACAGACTTCTTCAGTCAGGATATTTACCACTTCCGTCTGTCTGACATCCAGATTTTCCTGGTTTTCCAGCACTCTCCTCATTGTTCTGCTGTACTGTTCCTTATCTGCCTGGGCACGCAGTGAATGTACTGCCGGTCCTTTTGATTGATTCAACATCTTTGACTGAATAAATGTCTTATCAATGACCTTGCCCATCTCACCGCCAAGAGCGTCAACTTCTTTGACAAGATGTCCTTTTGAACTTCCTCCAATATTCGGATTACATGGCATCATGGCAATACTCTCCACGCTGACGGTAAATACTACTGTCTTAAATCCCATTCTTGCAGCTGCCAGAGCTGCTTCACAGCCTGCATGTCCCGCTCCTACTACAACAATATCACAGGTTTTTTCCAGTGTTTTTGTCTCCATTATTTATCTTCCCTTCTTATTTACCAACGCAGAATTTGCTGAAAATCTCGTTTACAAGGTCTTCTCCCACAGATTCACCCACGATGCGTCCAAGACTCTCGTACGCATTCATCAGGTCAATGGAAAAGAAGTCCTCAGACATTCCCATAGCAATACTGTCCATTACAAGCTTCAGGCTTTCCTTTGATTCTTCAAGTGCGGCCTTGTGACGGGCATTTGTAATATATACCTCATCGTTAAAGGAAAGCTCTCCATGGAAAAACATCCTCTTAATCTCATCCTCCAGCTGACTGATTCCGGTTTCTTCCACAACAGATACCGGAATGACCGGGCTTCCTGTTTTTTCCTTTAATTCTTCAATATCAACAGCCGCCTCAAGATCTGTTTTATTGTAAATTACGATACTCTTCCGTCCGGAAAGTAATTCCATGATCTCGCGGTCATTATCATCCAGCGGCAGTGAAGAATCCACAACATAAAGGATCAGATCTGCGTTTTCCGCCATTTGTTTTGCCTTACCGACTCCGATCTTTTCGACAACATCTTCCGTTTCACGGATTCCAGCGGTATCGATCACGCGAAGCGTGATCCCGTTCAGAGAAATATATTCCTCTAGAATATCTCTTGTCGTTCCGGCAATTTCTGTAACGATTGCCCGGTCTTCTCCAACCAGAAAATTCAGAAGAGATGACTTTCCTGCATTTGGTTTTCCAAGGATAACCGTCTTGATTCCTTCCTGTATCATTCTTCCATCGTCCGCTGTTTTCAACAGTTCACTGATATTTTCACTCTCTTTTTCCACAATTTTCTGCAGTTCCTGTGGATAGTCTGTGAGGTCAAAATGTTCCGGATCATCCAGTGCCGTTTCTATATATGCAATCTGGTGAAGCAGTCTTGCACGAATTTCTTTAACAGCCCGCTGTACAGAACCCTTTAACTGTTCGACAGAACTTTTGAGTGCCATGGAATTCTTTGCCTGAATGACATCCATAACTGCCTCTGCCTGAGACAGGTCCAGCCTTCCGTTCAGAAATGCTCTTTTTGTAAACTCTCCCGGTTCTGCGATCACCGCACCATTTTTTAGAACAGTTTCCAGAACGCGTTTCATGGCATATACACCGCCATGACAATCTATTTCTACGGTGTCCTCACCCGTATATGTGTGAGGTCCTCTCATGATCATAACCAGTACTTCATCTACAACTTCTTCTCCATCATAGATAAATCCATAATGAATGGTATGGCTGACGACTGTACGAATATCTTTTTTTCCGTTTTTGGAACGATAGATCTTCGCGATTACATCCATAGCATTTTCGCCACTGATACGGACAATACCAATACCTGAAGCACTCATTGCTGTAGAGATTGCTGCAATTGTTGCGTCCATATTTCCTCCATGGTAATATCTGTTAACACAGATATTTTAATATTTATTTTTACAAAATCGATTGCTTTCAGAACTTTACAAAAAAGATGTTACCCCAGGTAAGCACACACGTCAAGACGTGTTATTCACGCTTTCACCTAGAATAACATTCTTTTTTCATATCTGCAATGAAGCAGTCATATTATTAATTTCTTTTTAATTTTACCACTACATGACGGTAAGGCTCTTCACCCTCACTGACTGTCTCAACGAATTTATTTCCCTGAAGAGCAGAATGGATAATTCTTCTCTCATAAGGATTCATTGGCTCAAGAATAACCGGCTTGCGGGTTTTTCTTACTTTATAAGCAATACCTCTTGCAAGGTTCTCAAGAGTTTCTTTACGGCGCTTGCGGTAATCTTCTGTATCAAGTTTTACACGAATGTAATTTGATTTACCTTTATTTACCACAAGACTCGTCAGATACTGAAGAGAATCCAGAGTCTGGCCTCTCTTGCCGATAAGGATTCCCATATCTTCGCCTTCAAAGTCAACTTCCAGACTTCCGTCCGTTGTGTTATATTCAGATGTAATCTCTACTTCTCCAAGATTCATGGACGCAAATACATCACGAAGGAATACCTTTGCTCTGTTTTCTACTTCTTTAATCTCTTCCGGATCTGTAAGGATCTCAACAGGCTTTACCGGTTTAGTCGTCTTTTCTCTGACTTGTTTCTCTTTTGGCTCTCTGAATTCTCTCGGCTGTTTTTCTTTTGCAGCCCTTTCCTTTACAGGTTTTGGCTGTCTTGGTTTCTCAGAAACAGCTTTCGGCTCTTTGATTTCTTTCTTTACCGGTTTTATAGCTTCCGTTTTCTTTTCTTCCTGAACCGGGGCTTCCTCTTTGAAGGAATCGAGTTTCACTGTCTCTACGATCTCCTTCATTTCTTCTTCCTCAGAAACCGACTCAATCTTACGAACCTTAATTACTGCAGGCTTGCTTCCGATTCCGAAAAATCCGTTGCTGCCTTCACTTATTACCTGAATCTCAAGCTGGTCACTGGATACGCCAAGCTCGATACATGCTTTTGTAATTGCTTCACTCTTTGTTTTCGCTGAAAACTGGATATAATCCTCCATGCCAACCCCTCCGTTCCTGACTACTTCTTCTTATTACGCTCATCAAATGCTTTTACCAGATTGGCCTTTGCAGTAATGCTGCCAGGTTTTGCATTCGCAGCGTCTTTGTAAGCTTCTTCAACCTTCTTGGCTCTTGTCTCAACATTTGTATTGCTGCTGCCTTTTTCAATCTTATTGATATTCTTGGCGCTCTGATGGGCCTGATTTGTAATCTTCTGAGGTGGAAGTCCCGCTTTCTCACGCTTCTTTTCCATCTTCTTCATATTCTCACTGATCAGGTCTTCAATCTGGATCTTATCCATCTTTTTATTGATAACAACCTGCTGCACACTTCTTACTGCTGCACTTGCTACCCAGTAAATACCAAGACCTACCGGGAATGTGAAACAGAATACTGCTGACATCAGCGGCATTACCATATTCATTGTCTTCATGGAATTCATCATTGCGTCCTGCTGTGAATCGCCGCCCTGCTGTGCTGCCTGAGGCATCAGCTTTAAGTTGATCATCTGTGTAGCCCATGCAAGTATCGGAATAAGAATCGCAACGATCGCAAGAAGAACAGATCCACCTACAAAAACTGCTTTAATATAAGTCAGTGGCTGATCAGCGATATTCAGACCAAAGAAATTCTGCACATGTGAAATCTCTTTTGCAGTGCTGTTCAGCGTATCAGTAAATCCTGCAAACTGGCTTGTCTCAGCAAGTGTTTTCCACTGGGAAGGTGATAATGCATACAAAAAGTCTGTGACTGAATTACTTGTAGCTTTACTTCCATCCATAATAAGCTGAACTCTTGTCATCTTATTATCTGTGATAAACTGCTGAAGGATATCTGTATATCCGTTTACACCTGTAATACTGGTAACTGCAGATGCAAGAATATCCTTTACGCTTCCTACATATGCCGGAATTTTATAAATTACCTGATATAAGGCCATCAAAATAGGGAACTGGATTGCAAGCTGTACACAGCTTCCTGTAGGAGATACGCCGTATTTCTGATATACAGCCTGTGTTTCCTCCTGCATTTTCTGCATTGCAGCAGTATCATTGTTTTTTCCCTTGTACTTCTTCTGAATTTTCTGAAGTTCCGGCTGCATGATCGCACTCAGCTTAGAGAATTTCTGCTGTTTGATCTGCAGTGGGGTCATAAGAGCATAAATAAGGATACTGAAGATGACAATACAAAGACCGATATTCTGAATTCCAAAGATATTCAGCAATCTGTAAATACCATCCATGATCCATCCCATAACGGTCGCAAGCTGACCAATGATAGGAGTGCTGCTCTTTGTCGCTAAAATCATTTCCAAGTTCATTTCCTCCTAGAATCCATAAATGACAGGAGGTTCCTTCGATCGATCAATATTCAATTTTCAAGTACATTCCTGTCTTTACGGTACAGGGTCATAGCCTCCGTGGGAAAAAGGATTACAGCGAAGTATCCTCCATACCGCAAGAAGACCGCCCTTTAATGCACCATATTTTTCGATTGCTTCTAAACCATATTGAGAACATGTGGGAATATAAGGACATTTTGTTCTCTTCATCGGTGATATATACTTTTGATAGAGTTTAATTATTCTGATCAGAAACTTCTTTATCATTGTTCTTACCTGCTATGCAGTGCTTTCCCGCCAGATGCATCAGCGCACTCTCTATCTCTTGATAGGTTCTGTCCTTCGCCTGTGGGCGTGCAACTACTACAATGTCCAAACTGTTTTCAAATTCCGCTTCATTCAACCGATAACTTTCTCTTATCAATCTGGTGAGTCTGTGGCGAACCACACTATTCCCTACTTTTTTACTTACTGATATTCCCAGACGATTCTTCATGTACTGATTTTTCAGTACGTACATCACCAGATACCGATTACCTTTTGATGTTCCATTTCTGTATACTTTTTGAAAATCTTGATTTTTTTTTAAGGACTCTGATCTTTGCATAGAATCCCCTTTCCTGATCTCTTTTTTAAGAGAAGAAAAGACCACATAATTGCGGTCTTATTCTTAGGCTGATAAATGCTTTCTTCCTTTTAATCTTCTGGCAGCTAATACTTTACGACCACCCTTTGTGCTCATACGAGCTCTGAAACCATGAACTTTTGCTCTGGATCTCTTTTTTGGCTGAAATGTCATTTTCATAGGTAAAGCACCTCCTTTATCTATTATCCATGTTAAATTTTGTAACTTTTTAAGTATGACAGACACCGGATTCTACAGCTCTCCTGCCCGCCAACTTTACTTATTAGAACATCATTTCAATTATATTCATAAAGGGTGGATTCGTCAAGTATTATTTACACAAAGATTTAAATGGTTTTTTATGCCATTGTGGATTACATAATTGGTTTACGTAATATTATCCACATTTTGTGGATAACTTGTGGATAACTTGTGGAATACCTATATATCTTTCCACTTTCTCCTGTCTATTTTACACATATCTTCAAAAAAATGCTTTTATTTCTACTTTTCTTACTGTGCATAAAATTATCCCCATTTTTTATCGTTTTTAAAAGAATAACGTCACATTATGGTAACCGGAATTGGCTTTTCCACTGTTATCCACACTAATCCACATAAAAAGTGGGGATAACTTTTTTCCACATTTCCCTCAAATATACATTGCGAAAACAGGCATTTTATTATAATATATATAAGGATATTTATGTCTTTTTTAAGAATACGGTCAGAGTTTGTGGAAAACTCAATATTATCAATACACACTTAATATAGAAGTAATACGAACCGGGAGAACCAGAAAATGAACAAAGTTGTGGAAAAATGGGACGAAATCCTGCAAATCGTCAAGACAGAACATGATCTGTCCGATGTTTCTTTTAATACCTGGCTAAAACCACTTACTGTTTACGAAGTAGTTGACAATGTTGTCACTATTATCGTGCCTTCAGAGCAGGTAGGTCTCAATTATATAAGTAAAAAATACAAACTTCCACTTCAGGTAACGATCAGTGAAGTTACCGGAATGGAAAACTGTGACATCAATTTCATATTGCCGGAAGATGTTCCGAAAAAAGAGGAAGTTTCTCCAAAAGCGCAGTCTCAGGACGCACGCTGCGAGGAAGCTCATTTGAATCCAAAATACACTTTTGATACCTTTGTAGTCGGAAGCAATAATAAATTTGCCCAGGCAGCAGCTCTTGCAGTTGCCGAATCCCCGGGTGATACCTACAATCCGCTCTTTATCTATGGCGGTGCAGGTCTGGGAAAAACTCATCTGATGCATTCTATTGCTCATTTCATTATTGATCATGATGAAAACAGCAAAGTACTTTACGTTACCAGTGAAGAGTTTACCAACGAACTGATCGAAACAATCCGTAATGGAAATAACTCGGCAATGACCAAGTTTCGTGAAAAATACAGAAACATTGATGTTCTTCTTGTCGACGATATTCAGTTTATTATAGGAAAGGAATCTACACAGGAAGAATTTTTCCATACCTTTAACAGCCTGCACAGTGCCAAAAAACAGATTATTATTTCGTCAGATAAACCTCCAAAAGATATGGAAATCCTGGAAGAACGTTTCCGTTCACGATTTGAATGGGGCCTGATCGCAGATATCACACTGCCGGATTACGAAACCCGAATGGCAATTCTTCATAAGAAGGAAGAAATGGATGGATATGATATTAACGAGGAAGTAATCAAATACATTGCAAACAATATTAAATCCAATATCCGCGAACTGGAAGGCGCGATCAACAAGGTGATGGCTTTTGCCAAACTTGAAAAAAAGGAAGTTACACTTGAACTTGCCGAACAGGCGTTAAAGGATATTATTTCCCCTGATGAAAAGAAAGTCATCACGCCGGATTATATTATTTCCATGGTTGCTGAACATTTTGATGTTACAGTGGATGACCTTTGTGGAAATAAGCGTAACTCCAAAATTGTAACCCCCCGCCAGATTGCCATGTATTTATGCAGAGAAATCATCTCAACTCCGCTGAAATCTATCGGAAAATGTCTTGGAAATCGTGATCATACTACCATTATGCACGGCATCGACAAAATTGAAAAAGAAATCAACAACGATGAAAACCTTAAAAACACCATTGAAACTTTAAAGAAAAAAATTAATCCACAGGGATGAGGATAACTGACTGTATAACATGTGTATAAGATGTTGATTGAATGTGTATAAGTGTGTATAACTTTTCGCCGCTTTTTGGGCGCTTCGGTTATACACAAGTTATACACATACTTTAAGCACACCTTTACACGAAGTTATCCATATCCGAACTCCTTGAAAAATCAACCTTCAATGGAGTTTTTCACATATTCACATCCCCTACGGCGGCGACGACGGATTCCTTTTATATATTTATCTATAAAAAACCACATCACCCAAGAAAGGAAGTTATACACATTATGAAAATCATTTGCCAGAAAATCAACTTGCTCAAAAGTGTAAACATCTCACTGAAAGCAGTTCCCTCTAAAACAACAATGCCAATTCTGGAATGTATTCTGATTGATGCTACTACAAACCAGATCAAATTTACTACTAATGATATGGAACTCGGTATAGAAACAATTGTTGATGGAACCATTGAAGAAAAAGGAATCATTGCGCTGGATGCAAAAATTTTCTATGAAATCATTCGTCGACTGCCAGACAATACGGTAACTATTAAAACAGATGAGAAACTTACTGCCACCATTACCTGTGAGAAAGCAAAATTCACGATACCTGGTAAATCCGGAGAAGATTTTGCATATCTCCCACTGATTGAGAAAGAAGAAAGTCTTACTATCTCTCAATTCACATTAAAAGAGATGATTAGACAGACTATTTTCTCAATTGCCTCCAATGAAACCAATAAGCTGATGACCGGTGAACTTTTTGAAATCAAAAATAACTACCTGAAAATAGTATCTCTCGATGGACATCGTATTGCGATCAGACGTATGGAACTGAAAAAAGATTATGCAGACCGCAAAGTGGTGGTACCTGGCAAAACACTTAATGAGATCAGTAAGATTTTATCTGGTGAAATTGATGATATTGTAAATATTTATTTCTCAAAAAATCATATTTTATTTGAGTTTGACCAGACTATTGTTGTTTCCAGATTAATCGATGGAGAATATTTCCGTATTGATCAGATGCTTTCCAGCGATTACGAAACCAAAATTAAAATTAATAAAAAAGAATTTCTGGACTGTATCGACAGAGCCACTCTGTTGGTAAGAGAGGGAGAAAAGAAACCGATCATTATTGAAATTACAGATAATTCTATGGAATTACGTATTGATTCTGCAATGGGTTCCATGAATGAAAATATTGATATTGATAAAGAGGGCAAAGATATCCTTATTGGCTTTAATCCAAGATTTCTGATCGATGCACTCAAAGTAATCGATGATGAAACAATCAGTATCTACCTCGTAAATCCAAAAGCACCATGTTTTATCAGGGATGACGAGGAAAATTACACATATTTGATTCTGCCTGTAAATATCAACCAGAATCAGGCAAGATAGGGAGTAAATGAAAATGGAAGAAATTAAAATCAGAGATGAATTTATAAAACTGGGGCAGTTACTGAAACTTGCAGATATGGTTCAGGACGGGGTTGAAGCGAAATATGTGATCACTGACGGACTGGTAAAAGTAAACGGAGAGGTAGATGACCGTCGTGGCCGAAAGGTTTATGAAGGTGACATCGTTTCTTATGATGGAAAAGAAATTAAAGTGATCAGGTGAATAAATGTATATTGAATCTGTTCAGTTAAAAAATTTCAGAAATTATGATTCTCTGGAACTCGATCTGGCACAGGGGACGAATATATTTTACGGCAATAACGCTCAGGGAAAGACCAATATCCTGGAGGCACTTTATCTTTGCGGAACTACAAAATCGCATAAAGGAAGCAGAGATAAGGATATGATTCAGTTTGGAAAGGATGAATCTCATATCAGGATGATGGTAAAAAGAGATGAGCTTTCCTACAGGATTGATATGCATCTTAAAAAGAATAAAGCAAAAGGCGTTGCGATCAATGGTCTTCCTATCCGGAAGGCCAGTGAGCTTTTCGGAGTAGTTAATCTGGTGTTTTTTTCTCCTGAGGATCTGAATATTATAAAAAATGGTCCGGGTGAGAGAAGGAGATTTCTTGATCTGGAACTGTGCCAGTTAGATAAAATATATCTTACAGATCTGGCTTCATATAACCATATTGTAAATCAGAGAAATAAATTGCTGAAGGATCTCAGTGTTCAGCCTTCACTTAAAGATACACTGGATATCTGGGATATACAGATGGCTGAATATGGACGGAAGATTATTGACAAGCGCAGTGAATTTATTAAAGAACTAAATGAAACGGTTCGAAAAATACATGGTAATCTTACAGGGGGATTGGAAGAACTGAACGTTATTTATGAACCGGACTGTACAGCAGAGAAACTGGAAAGTACCATTTGTGCCAACAGAGAAAGAGATATGAGGATGAGACTGACATCCGCAGGCCCACACAGAGATGACCTGTGTGTAATGGCAAATGGGATTGATATCAGGAAATACGGTTCTCAGGGACAGCAGAGGACAGCGGCACTTTCACTTAAATTATCAGAAATATATATAGTAAAGAGAAAAATAAAAGACACACCGGTTCTGCTTTTGGATGATGTTCTGTCCGAGCTGGACAGCAGCAGGCAGAATTATCTTCTGGACAGTATCAGTGATATCCAGACATTGATAACATGTACAGGGCTGGATGATTTTATCAGTCATCAGTTTCAGATAAATAAGGTATTTCAGGTAGTTCAGGGAACAGTATCACAGCCTGTGTAAGAAGAAACAATCTTTTGACAAGGGTACGGGCTTATGATACACTGAGCGTAATTATGGAAAGTTGGTGAATGCATTGGATAAAGAAGAATTTCGGATAAAACTTGAAGAGATTAATAAGCTGGTTCAGGACAAAGATTATAAAGGTGCCATGAACATTGTAGACAGCATAGACTGGAGACGCGTCAAAAATGTCCGCACCTTATGTGTTGTCGGTGAAATATATGCAGCAAACGGAAGATATGAGGACAGTAAGGAGATTTTCCTTCTTGCATATCATAAGGCATCTATTGGAAAAAATATTCTTTACCGTCTGATTGAGATCTCTCTGCGAATGGATGATATCAATGAAGCAGAAGAATTTTTTGAAGAGTATAAGCAGGTGGCTTCGAATGACAGTACACAATATATTCTGCAGTACAAGATTGCAAGGGCAAAAAATTCTTCATTAAATGAGCAGATCAGAATCCTGGAAGAGTATAAAGAACAGGAATTTACAGAGAAATGGTCATATGAACTGGCAGCCCTGTATTACAAAGCAGGAGAAAAACAGAAATGTCTGGATTTATGCAATGAAATCATTCTCTGGTTCAGTGAAGGAAAATATGTTATGAAAGCCTATGATCTAAAAATGAGAATGGGTGAGCTGACAGGTGCTGAGAAAGCAAAATTTGAGAAACAGTTTGTTCCGAAACTTCTTACACCAGAGCAGGCGAAAGAACTGGAGAAGAAAAAAACGGAAACAGAAGTAAAAGCGCAGGAAGAGCCTGAAGCTGAAGAAGTGGAAGAAACGACAGAAAACAATGAGCCGGAAGTTCAGGTCAGCATGGAAGGCATTCAGGAAAAGATTTCAAAGGGGATCAGGGATGTCTTTGGAGGTAAGACTCAGGAAGAGAAAGAAGAGTTTCCGGAAGAATCCATGGATATGGTTAACGAGGCCGGTATCACCAGGGAAGATGAGATTCCGGAAGAAATCATAAAGAGTGATGCGTCACAGAAAGAACCTGAAAATGTTCCGGAATTGGAGGCAGAACCTGAAAAACCGGGGGCAGAACCCATGGCTGCAATTAAGATGCCTGAATTAAATATTCCTGATTCTATGAAAAATATGGAATTAAGTAAGGCACCAAAGGTAGAAGATGTTGCAGGTTCTTTTGCTTCTGCCAGTATAGACTTTAATCTGGAAGATACAATTCTGGCGGCAGCAAAAGCTCAAGGAATTGAGATTCCGAAGGAAGAAGAGTCAAAAACAGAAGAAGTACAGGAAGAAAGTTCAGAAACTGATGTTGATGATAAAGAAATAAAAGCCCATGATATTTCAGAGGAACTGGAAGAACCGGATTTCCTCAGCGGAGATATAAAAGATATAAAGGTTGCTGATCCAAAGCCGGATGAAGAACCGAAAAAGGAAATACCGGTGCAGCCGGAAATAGAAGAAGCTGAAGAAGAAGATGAGGTTACAGAAGAAGATCTCAGAAGAGCTGAAGAGGAATTTCTCCATGGACCGATTGGGAATACAGATCTGAATCCGGAAGATGATACAGAGGGAACGGAAGAAGCCCAACCCCTGACAGAAGAAGAGGAGCTGGAACGTTTTATAGAATCTATCCAGCCGGAAAATGGAGCAGATCCAAGGGATATCGTACCAAGAGAAAAAGAACTTACAGATAATGAGAAGCAGTTATTTACATATTTTGTAAAGGTTCCGGGTATGAAAGAGCAGCTTGTGGATACTTTATATGATGTACAGATGGCTGCAGCAGACAAGACTTCTAAAACTGGAAATATTATTGTGATGGGCGGTAAGGAATGCGGAAAGACCAGACTGATCTCAGGCCTGATTCCGGCAATCTGTAAAGAACTGAATCTGGAAGCGTCAAAAGTAGCATATGTTTTTGCAGATCAGATCAACGGAAAAAATATTTATAAGATTTTTTCAAAGCTGGCAGGTGGCTTTCTTGTGATCGAAAATGCAAATCAGCTGACACCGGAAACAGTAGAGATGCTTGACAAAGCCATGGAAGTTAATACAGACGGACTTACAGTAATCGTGGAAGATGAGAAGATTGGTATGCGAAAACTGATTGCCAGATATCCGAAATTCGCAAAGAAGTTTACTTCAATGATCAATATTCCTGTGTTTACCAATGATGAACTTGTCAATTTTGCAAGGGTTTATACAAAAGAGAATGGTTATGCTATTGATCAGATGGGAATGCTTGCGCTGTATAATCTGATTGGAATTAACCAGAAAGAGGATTCTCCTATGAATGTTGGCGCAGTAAAAGAACTGATAGATGCTGCGATTGCAAAATCACAGGGAGGAATCCGTAAATTTAAACGAAATGTATCTAAGAAACGTATAGACAGAGATGGATATATTGTTCTGTACGAGAAAGATTTTACTAAATAATGCGTATTTGTACAGTTACAGGTAATAAAGAAAAAGGAGTAAAGATTATGCCCAGACCGTATCTAGGAGATCCAAAGTATACCATAGAAGTGCTTCAGAAGTATAATTTTGCATTCCAGAAAAGGTTTGGTCAGAACTTTCTGATCGATACTCATGTTCTGGATAAGATTATAGATTCTGCACAGATCACAAAGGATGATTTTGTATTGGAGATTGGACCGGGAATCGGAACCATGACACAGTATCTGGCTGAAGCAGCAAGGGAAGTGGCAGCAGTTGAGATTGATAAAACACTGCTTCCTATTCTGGACGACACTCTGAAAGATTGGGATAATGTGACAGTTATCAACAACGACATCCTCAAAGTAGACATCCGCCAGCTTGCACTGGAAAAAAATCAGGGGCGTCCGATCAAGGTTGTTGCCAATCTGCCATATTACATTACTACCCCGATCATCATGGGATTGTTTGAGAATCAGGTTCCTGTTGATTCTATTACTATTATGGTACAGAAAGAAGTTGCGGACAGAATGCAGGTAGGACCCGGAACAAAAGATTACGGGGCGCTTTCACTGGCTGTGCAATATTATGCGAAACCAAAGATCGTGGCAAATGTACCGCCCAACTGTTTTATGCCAAGACCTAAAGTGGGAAGTGCGGTGATCAGACTGGAACGATATGAAAAACCGCCGGTTGAGGTAAAGAATGAGAAGCTGATGTTTCGTATTATCAGAGCATCTTTTAACCAGAGAAGGAAGACACTGGTGAATGGTCTGAAGAATTCACAGGAGATACCATTTTCTAAAGAACAGATTGAGCAGGCGTTGGGGATGTGTGGACTTTCCCTGAGTGTCAGAGGAGAAGCACTGACACTGGCACAGTTTGCACAGCTGGCAAATGCATTTACAGAAATTTCATAAAAAGATAAATATAAAAAGCATCCGGTGGCTAAGCGGATGCTTTTTATATTACGTTCAAATTTATTTTTTAAAAGGAAGGAGAGTTAATTGCCTCTTCCGGCAATCAACATATGAAAAAGAAATTTTATAAAAATAACGTTGGCTTTATTATTTTTATAACTTTAGTATATCCTGCAATTATGAGAAAATCGTGTTTAAGATGTGAAAAAAATTTGAACAAATGTCGAAGGAATTATGAAGAGAGAAATTGGGATATTTATTTTACAGAAGGCATAAGATTTCTGATATAATGAGCCGGTAAATGAAAATGCCTGTTCATTGTCTGTAATCTGCTGACAGTGAAAAGACAGAGACTTATTATTGACTGGCAAAAGTATGGAGGTAATTAAATCATGAGAATAAAAAAAGCAGGAATACTTATTATTGCGGCAGCAATTACATGTACGACACCGGCAGTACCAGCGATGGCAGCAGATACTTCGGAATCTGTACAGGAGATTATTTCTGATAATGAGATTGATTCTCTTGTATCAGATCCGGACAAAGTAGTTGATATCATTATGTATGTGAAAAATGAGGCAGCAAAACAGGATATTTCAGGTGATCAGATCAGATCGCTGATCCAGACTGCGGAGAGTACTGCAGGAGTTAGCCTTTCGGAGGAAGAAGAGAACAGAATCATAAAGATCGTTAAACAGATCAAGGATTCTGATATTGATGAGGAACAGCTCAGGAGTGCTGTGACGAAGGCATATGATAAACTGGAAGAAATGGGGATTGGTAAAGAAGAGGTAAAAGGAATCCTGCATAAACTGGCTGATTTTGCAAAGAGTCTTTTTGAGTAAAATCTGCTCATTCTCAAATCGTAACTGTGAAAAGACGAAATAGTTATGGAAGATTATGGGGGATATACAAGATAGACAAGCATAAAATAAAACAAGAACTATAAATATGTGGTAATTCTATAAAAAAATATTAAAAAATATAAAATAATTGTGCAAATAAACGAAAAGTTAACTGCGAGTTCATAATTTGTTCATAAATGATTGTTACTATATAGATAGTTCGAAAGAACCTACGAAAGACGTTGTAATGTGTTATCATTACACATAAATTTTTTTCATAATAATAGCCCCGGTAAACCACTGCCGGGGCACTCCTCGTTTTACGGGGATTTTTTATTTTTTATCTGATAATTTTCCATATTTCTGGATTTCATTATTGAGTTCTTCCATGCGGGTATCCAGTTCTGCTACATATCGCGCACATTCTCTTAATTCTTTTGTGATATAGTCAGGTCCGTCTCCCTCAAATTTGTAATGCATCTTATGCTCCAGAGTCGCCCAGAAATCCTGTGCAACTGTGCGGATCTGAATCTCTACTTTGGTATCAATGATACTGTCGGAGAGAAAGACCGGTGTGGTAACCAGCATATGATAACTGCGGTAACCGCTCTTTTTAGGATTTTTCATATAATCACGTCTTGCAAGGATCGTCAGGTCATTTTGTTTGGAAATCATATCTGCGATCAGATAGATATCAGATGTAAAGGAACAGCTGATACGGATTCCTGCGATGTCATTTACATAGCGTACCATGTTCTCGATACTGGATTCATATCCATGTCGTTTCAGTTTTTTTACAATGCTTTCCGGAGTTTTGATTCTGGATTTTACATGTTCGATTGGATTGTATTTATGTCTGTGCTGAAATTCACCGTTTAGAATATCAATCTTTGTTTCTACCTGTTTAAGGGCAGACTGATAGACAAAAATAACTGTCTCCCAGTCATTCAGTTCTTTAAAATCCCTCAAGGGGACAGAATCATAATTCATGTATAATAATATCCTTTCCTGATACAGGCAGTTCCCCGTTGATTTTTGTAATCTCACAGGGGACTTGTTTATAGATTTGCTATAGTTGGTTGATGATATTATTGTAACATATAAATATCCGTTTGTGTGAACTATCTGTATGAAAATTCAGATTTCCATTATTAAAGTGATTGTGTTATAATGTTTGAAAATAGCTGACATAATATACTCTATTTGTAACTGTTCAGTATCCTGTAACAGATGGAGAAGAGTTACATTTATTCCAGGTAAAGGAGAAAACAGATAATGGCTGAATCAATGAAAGATTACGAAACAGAACTGGAAGCCTCTTTTAAGAAAATTGAAGAAGGGGATATTCTTACAGGAACTGTCATCAGTGTAGATGAAAAAGAAGTTGTGGTAGATTTGAAGTATTATGCGGAAGGCATTATTCCGGCAGAGGATTACAGCAGAGAACCGGGATTTTCTTTAAAGGAACAGGTGAATGTGGGAGATGAAGTTTCTGCGACTGTTGTGAGTAAAGACGATGGAAATGGAAATATTCTGTTGTCCAGAACAGAAGCAGCAGATGTGCTTGCATGGGATAAGCTGAAAGAATTAAAGGATTCAAAAGAAGTAATTGATGTGGTGGTAAAAGGCATTGTAAATGGCGGCGTGATCGCCTATGTAGAAGGTGTACGTGGATTTATTCCCGCCTCAAAGCTTGCCCTGAATTATGTGGAGGATACAAACGAATATCTGAACAAACCAATCCAGGTTCAGGTTTTCGATATTGATAAAGAAAAAGGAAGATTAATTCTCTCTGCAAAGGAAATATTAAGAGAAAAAGCAGAAGAGGAGAGAAAAACAAAAATCTCCAATGTGCAGGTCGGACTTGTAACAGAAGGTGTTGTTGAGAGCTTACAGCCATATGGTGCATTCGTAGATCTGGGAAATGGTCTGTCAGGTCTGGTTCATATTTCACAGATCTGTGAGAAGAGAATTAAGAAACCATCAGAAGTTCTGACAGTTGGAGATAAAGTAAAGGTAAAAGTAACTGCTGTCAAAGATGGAAAATTAAGTCTGAGCATCAAAGAGGCAACAGATATGATGGCTAAGGAAATTGAGGAGGAAGTGATTGAGCTTCCGGATTCAAAGGAAGAGGCTTCCACATCTCTTGGCGCACTTTTTGCAAACATTAAATTAGATAATTGAGGTTAGAATCTGTATGAGAAATCAGGAAAAAATATTTGTAATAGGTCATAAGAATCCGGATACGGATTCCATCTGTTCAGCAATTGCCTATGCGGACATCAAAAACAGGACTTCTCAGAAGGTGAAATACATTCCAAAGCGTGCAGGACAGATCAATGAAGAGACAGAATATGTGTTAAATCGTTTCGGCATGCAGCCGCCGGGATATCTGTCTAACATTGGAACACAGATAAAAGATATGGATATCCGTATGAGTCCGGAAGCTGATAAGAGTATGTCCCTGAAAAATGCATGGGATCTGATGATGGAGAAAAGTATCGTATCTCTTCCAATCAGAGACAGAGAAGGACAGCTGGAAGGTCTGATCACAATCGGTGATATTGCTAAGACTTATATGGATACAACGGACAGTTATCTGCTGTCAAGAGCGAAGACACAGTACAGAAGAATTGCCGAGACAATTGCAGGTACCGTAGTAGAGGGAAATGAGCATGGATATTTTACAAAAGGAAAAGTTCTGGTGGGAACTGCAAATCCGGAAATGCTCAAAGCCTATATTGAACCGGATGACCTGATAATCATGGGAGACAGAGAAGAGGATCATCTTCAGGCGATTGCGCAGAATGTTAGCTGTATTATCGTTGGTATGGGAATTGAAGTCAGCGAAAAGGTGATAAAGCTTGCTCATGAGAGAGAAATTGTAATTATTATGTCTCCGTATGATACATTTACGATCGCAAGACTGATCAACCAGAGTATTCCTGTACGGTATATTATGAAAACAGATAATCTGGTTACTTTTAATACAGAGGATTTTACGGATGATATTCAGAATGAGATGATCAAACACCGTCATCGTGCGTTCCCTGTAATTAACAAAAAGGGAAAATGTATCGGAACAATTTCCCGAAGAAATTTCCTGGATATGCACAGGAAAAAAGTAGCACTTGTGGACCATAATGAGAAAGATCAGGCAGTTGACAATATCGATAAAGCTGAAATCGTGGAGATTATTGACCATCATAAACTGGGTTCTCTGGAAACTATGGTACCGATTTCTTTCAGAAATCAGCCGGTTGGATGTACTGCAACCATCGTATATCAGATGTACCATGAGAATAATGTAGAGATTGATAAGGCTACCGCAGGCATGCTGTGCAGCGCGATCATCTCCGATACCCTGTTATTCCGTTCCCCGACCTGCACGCCGATCGATAAGGCAGCCGGACTCGCCCTTGCGCAGATCGCTGGTCTCGATATCGAGAAGTACGCCATCGACATGTTCTCCGCAGGAAGCAACCTGAAGGGAAAATCCGACGGCGATATTTTCTACCAGGATTTTAAGAGATTCACAGTAGGAAATTCCGTATTCGGAATCGGCCAGATCACCTCCTTAAATGCAGTGGAGCTCAAGGATCTGAGAACAAGAATGTCCGCATACACGGAGAAAGAGAGAGAGCAGCATGAGATCGACATGATGTTCTTCATGCTCACAAACATTCTGACAGAGTCCACAGATCTGATCTGCACCGGACAGGGAGCGGAGCAGCTTATTGCCAATGCGTTCCATGTAAAGGATGAGGATATGGAGAACGTCAGCGGACAGACCGGAATCGTGAAGCTTCCGGGCGTTGTTTCCAGAAAGAAACAGCTTGCGCCGCAGATCATGATGGCATTACAGCAGTAATTTTTTGACGGCAGACACTGCAGGTGTGAGAGGCCGGAAAGGTCGCGATTGAAGAAAGGCAGGATCTGTAAAGATGGGAAAACGACAGTTTAAACCAGGAAATATGCTGTACCCAGTTCCAGCTGTCCTTGTGACGGTGGCTGACCGGGAAGGAAATTCGAATATTTTTACGGTGGCATGGGCGGGAACCATCTGTACGAATCCGCCGATGCTGTCCATCAGTGTCCGGCCGGAACGACACTCCTACCATATGATGAAGGAAACCGGGGAGTTCGTCGTAAACCTGACGACGGAGTCCATGGCCTGGGCGACAGACTACTGCGGCGTGCGCTCCGGGCGCGACGTGGATAAGTGGAAAGAGACCGGGCTGACCCCGGAGAAGGCGAACGTGGTGGATGTACCGGTGATCAAAGAGAGCCCGGTGAACATCGAGTGCCGCGTTGTGAAGGTGGAAGAGCTGGGAAGCCATCATATGTTTATCGCCGATGTTGTGGCGGTGGATGTGGATGAGGCGTACATGGATGAAAAGGACACCTTCCATCTTTCCATGGCGAAGCCGTTAGCCTATTCCCATGGAAGATATTATGGGATGGGCGAGGAGCTGGGAAGCTTCGGGTACAGCGTGAGAAAGCAGGAAAAGGGTGCGAAGACTGGCAGGAAAACTTCAAAATCAGCGGAAAAAGCCGGAAGTACCGGGAAAGTTCGAAAGCCTGCAGACGTGAACGGCGGAAAGAAAGCAACTACCCGGCAGGAACGAACCAGGAAGGCGAATAGTCAGAAATCCGACAGTCCGCGGAATGATAAGAAGAGACAGAAGTAGTCTGCAGAGTGACTGCAGTCATACGGGACAGTTAACCAGAGATAATTACAGCGACAGACAAAAGAGCGAGGCATAAGTTATGAAGAAAAAAAATATTCTGATGATCGGAATGCCGGCGTCCGGAAAGAGCACCATCGGCGTGCTTCTTGCGAAGCGTCTTGGATATTCCTTCGTGGATGTGGATCTTGTGATCCAGGAGAAGACCGGAAAGCTTTTGAAGGAGATCATCGCAGAAGAGGGCGATGACGGTTTCCTGCGTGTCGAGGAGCAGTCGAATCTGGATCTCGATGTAGAGAAGTCCGTGATTGCGCCGGGCGGAAGCGTGATCTATGAGGCGAAGGCCATGGAACACTACAAAGAGACCGCGACGATCGTTTATCTGAAACTTTGCTATGAGGATCTGGAATCACGTCTCGGAAACCTTGTGGACCGCGGTGTTGTCTTAAAGGACGGCATGACACTCAGGGATCTCTACAATGAGAGACTTCCGTACTACGAGAAATATGCGGACATC
>ENA-OPSY01000821-OPSY01000821.1-human-gut-metagenome-genome-assembly--contig:-NODE-821-length-20945-cov-3.147630_pt1 | contig 20945 bp, 20 predicted proteins | sample MGYA00241464_ERZ501920 | MGnify/ENA primary metagenome ERZ501920 (study PRJEB25962, sample SAMEA2042396) | human gut metagenome | biome: human gut; feature: human-associated habitat; material: faeces...
ACGATCAGGGCAAATACGATAACCTGAAGCATGGTTCCGCTTGCCAGAGAATTGATGGGATTGTCCGGGATGATGTTCAGGATAGTATCTGTAAGAGATGTAGCCTCCATAGTCTCCACAGAGGAAGCGGAGGACTGAATAGAGCTCATATCAAGTCCCACACCCGGATTGATCAGGTTTCCGACAGACAATGCTACGGTAACCGCAAGTGCTGTTGTTGCCAGATAAAAGATCAGTGTTCTTGCACCGACTGTACCAAGCTTCTTCGTATCCCCGATCGACATACTTCCGCACACAAGCGAACAGAATACCAGTGGTACAACCAACATCTTCATCAGTTTGATAAAGCCTTGTCCGACCACGTACAGTACACCTTCTACGATAATGTCGTCTTTGATATGTCCACTTGGAACCGCATAACATAAAATAATTCCAAATACCGCTCCTGCAAGCAATGCAATAAAAATCTTCGTTGTAAGTCCTATTTTCTTCTTTTCCTTCTTCTGTGTCTCTCCCATATTAGTCCTCCATTCTCTCATCCATATATTCTTTCAGTGAAGCTCTCCAGTCCGGCATCTCGTATACATTGATGATACGAAGGATAAAATTATCCAGAACCGCGTACGGTGGTCTGACTGCGGAAAGGTCTGACTGCTCTGTCGGAACAGCTCTCAGCTCTATATCCTTACCTGCAAGTTTTAAGATTTCCTGCGCAAATTCGTACCGGCTGCATACACCTCTGCATGTTACATGGTAGGTTCCATATTCGTTGGTGCTGATCAGATACATGATCATCTTTGCTAGGTCTTTTGCACTGGTCGGAGAACCAAACTGATCTGATGCAATCAGAAGTTCATCCTTTGTATCTGCTGCATGAAGTACGCGGTTTACAAAATTATTGCCATTTCCATACACCCAGTTACTGCGCAGGATGAAATGCTTGTGTGTAAATTCCTTTACATAATTCTCCCCTGCTCTCTTGGAACGTCCGTAAACGGTCTTCGGATTTGTGTCATCGAACTCCGTATATGGGGTATGCCGGATTCCGTCAAATACATCATCCGTGGATATCTGTACCATCTTGGCCCCTGTCTTTCTTGCCACAATACTTAAATTTCTTGCTCCCAGCGCATTCACACGGTATGCAAGCTCCGGTTCTTTTTCACAGAGATCTGTATCTGTGACTGCTGCACAGTTGATGATCACATCCGGACGGTTGATCACTCCGAAATTCAGCACCTCATCGGTGTCCGTAATGTCTAATTCTTCCTTATCTGTGTTAAACACTTCCATTTCCAATGGATCCAACACTTCATTGATGGCCGATCCGATCTGTCCGGATGCACCAACAATCCATAATTTTAACATATCTGCTTCCTCCTCATCTGTCGGGACTGGCTGACGCCAGTCTCTCTGCTTTCCTTTTAATATAGCTAGTATACACAAAAAAACCGTCAGTTTCAATTCTTAACCAACGGTCTCAAATCTACTCCTCTATGGTATTTTTTTCCACACATCGGTAATGTCAGCGTTTTTACTGACCTCCTGCACCACTTTTGTGCTGCTTATATGTAGAATATCTTTCCCTTCATTCTGCATAAATACAAACACCGCAAACAGAATCATACAAATAAATGTACGAATTCCCAGGCTTCCCTGTTCTGCCTCTTCCTCACCATACAGTTCACTATAAGATGCCCTGTATCTAGGATGTATTGCCGGTATCCCGGATTCCTGATAGCTGTAACGTGTCTGTTCCAGAAGTTCTCTTCTTCGCTTTTCCGCTTCATTCACATGCGCTCACCTCTGAAACAATATATGAGATATCTGTTTCACTCATGTGCAAAACTTACTGCATACAGGCTCTTTTTCATGTTTTCTAAGAGTTTCTGCTTAACGATCTGCCAATTCTTTTACGATGTCTTCCCATGTCACGCCCCGTTCTACCATGAGTACCATCGCATGATAAAGGAAGTCCGAAATTTCATATTTAATTTCTTCGGGATTCGGGTTTTTTGCTGCAATAACGATTTCTGTAGCTTCTTCTCCTACCTTCTTTAAGATCTTATCAATTCCCTTATCAAACAGATAATTCGTGTAAGACCCCTCCTTTGGATTCTCTTTACGGTCTGCGATCGTGTCATATACCGATTCAAAGATCCGAAGCGGATTCGTCTCATCATAGTCAATTCCTACAAGTGGCTGGAAGAAGCAGGTCGGATTACCGGTATGGCATGCTGCTCCGATCTGATCTACTTTTGCAAGCAATGTATCCAGATCACAGTCAATCGTCAGGGATTTTACATACTGGAAATGACCGCTCGTCTCCCCCTTTACCCAGAGTTTCTGCCGGCTTCTGCTAAAATACGTCATCTTTCCTGTCTTGATCGTCTCATAGAAAGATTCCTCATTCATATATGCCAGCATCAGGATTTCCTGTGTCTTATAATGCTGGACGATGACAGGGATCAGGCCCTGATCATTGGTCTTAAACTGTGAGAACTCCATCATACTCTCAAAAGATGTCATCTTAATTCCTTCTTCCGTACACTTATCTTTGAATGCCACACAATCAATATCTGTACGGCTTACATATCTTCCCGAAAGCCCCCGGACACCCGGGCATTTCAAAATTTTAAATAACTCTGACTCTTCTTCCGTATCCGTAATGATCACACACGGTACATCTGTTACATTCATAATGGAATTCAGATCCAGTCTGTGCATAAAGACAATTTCACTGCTGTAATCCTGGATCAGATGCTGATGTTTGAACAATGCATCAAAATCATTTAATGATACCGCAAGCTTCTCTTTTCCGAATCTTTTTGCCGCATCCTCAATCAGTTTGACACTATCCGGCTTAGAGAAATTCAGCATTGCCCGTTTTGCACCTGTATACAGAATCTTCTTAATATCTTCCTGGCGTCTGATATTGCCGCCTGCGATCATCGGGATCCTGATCACACGATTGATCCGTTTCATCAATGTGATCGTTTCATCATGTTCTTCATCCGAATCTGAGAGATCCAGCACGATCAGTTCATCTGCACCGTGATCACTGTAATATTTTGCAAGTTCAATTACGTCTTTGGATACAACAGTCGGATCATCAATCCATCTGACCGCTTTCCCGTCTTTTATGAAAATGCAAGGTATTAATCTTTTATAACTCATGTCTGTCCGTCTCCTTTTAGAGGCTTCCCTTTGTGGTCCATGCCTCTTTTATCCTTGGCTCTTCCATTGTCGCCATATCAAGTGCTTTTCCGAACGCTTTAAACAGCGCCTCCGCCTTGTGATGATCGTTGATACCATCCAGAATCTTCAGGTGGATATTCATCATTGCGCTGTAAGAAACTGCGTAAAAGAATTCCCTTACCATCTCAGTATCCATCTCACCCATCTTATCTGACACAAACTCTGCATTATAATTCAGATATGGTCTTCCGGAGAGATCCACCGCACAAAGTGCGAGTGTCTCATCCATTGGAAGCATAAAGTGGCCATAACGTTTGATTCCGGCTTTATCTCCTATTGCTTCCAGAATAGCCTGTCCAAGTACGATTCCCGTATCTTCGATGGTATGATGACTGTCCACTTCCAGATCCCCTTTCGCATGTACCGTCAGATCGAAAATCAAATTTTATCAGTCGTAATGGCAATTGCGTGTACGGTTGTGACACCTGCTTCTGATGTTGCTCTGTCTATGGCTTTTATGACTCAAAACGTATATGCTGAAAACATACAGACTACATTTCCTGACGGTTGGAATAAAGATGATAAAGATGATAAAAAAGACGATAAAAATAATACAGGCTCAGGAAATACAGATTCAGACAAAAATACTGGTAATACAGGCAATACAGGTACTGAACCAACCCCAACATTGGGGGCAGTAGAATCCCCAACGCCAACTCCAACAGCTAAGGAAAAGAAGGCAATGGAAAGTATTATGCCTGGATTATCAAAATTTGATTTTCAGGCTTATAAATGGCCGGGGTCAGTCAGTGTTGGCACATTGGCGTATTCTATGGCCGAAAGTCTTTACACGATGCGTAACAGTGAAACAAAAAAACCATTATTATGGAATAATGACGATGATGTAACGCAAGATATGAAGAATTTTTATTCATCAACAAACTGGAACAACTTTGAAGGAATGTATGAAACGATAGAGATAAGTAATTTTTGTCAGGCGATTTTATCAGACGAAGTTAAACAGTTCGAAGATTTAATGGATGCTGCAGCTGAAAAATATGGTTTTAAGCCTTATAAGGAAATATTTAAAGCGATTGCTCAGGCCAGATTTAATGAATATAAAGATGACTATGCAACAGCCAAGGCTATAAAAGGGAATGAGGTCGAAAAAGAAGTTACAGCTACCGATAAGAAAGGTAAGACAACAACAAAAAAGACCGGAAACCCTGACTTTAAATTTGATTTGTTTCATATAAACGGTTCATGGCTGGCAAGAGCAGAAAATGGTGATAAAACACCAGTGGGGTCTTTAGTTGCTCCGACTGCTTCTCCGATGCCAACACCTCTTCCATGGGGTGATATTTCTGGAACACCAGTTCCTCCTCCTGCAACTCCGTGGCCAGACGCTGATGATGAATCAGAAGCACAGAAAAAATGGCATAGAGATAATGGCAGCTGCTATACAGTAGCTGATTCTATTGATATTGCAGCGCAGGCGTTTAGCAGAATCATAGAGGATGCATGCTATCCTTCACCATACTCAACAGAAACACTTATGAGTGCAGTACAGGGTTTTGAATTTGGCGGAGATTCTGAGGCGATAAAGAACCGGTTCAGTACAACCTCGACAAAACTTAGCGGATTTACAAATTTTGTTACATTTACGAATTACTGTGACCAGCAATCAATGGCCAGCAAAAAGCAGGAAGGAGAGAGTAGCAGTGATGAAGAAGTGGATTATGATTCTATCATTAAGAGATATGCGAAAGTAATTGCTGATGGTGTAAAAAGAACAGACGAAGGTAAAGAAAAGAAAGATGATAAGTATGGAGAATATAAATATTCTGACCAGTTCTTTTATCAGAAAGTATTTGAAAACTATACGTGCACTGGTGGTGGTTCAATGGATTATGGAGAATTGCCAGAGGAAATGAAAGAAATTTTAAGAAAATGCATGAGAACATGGGATAGCAGGGTAACAAAGGAGAGGCGAGAAATCATACAACAAGGTGTTCTGCTTTATGGCGTTACATATTCAATGGATGCAAGAAATTCACCATCATATGAAAATCCTAAATATTTGGATTGTTCGTCTTTTGTTGGACAATGTTATTGGCGGTCTAAAGTTGCGACACAAGGTAGAGCCGCGGCTGATTGGGCAACCCCAAGTATTTCCGGCGTTTTTAATGAAATCAGTGAATCAGAGTTAATACCAGGAGATGTTGGGCAAAAGCACTGGCCTGGAGTGGCTTATGGTGCTGACCATGTAGGCATTTATATTGGAACCGTAGATGGAGTAAAATATTGGCTTCACTGTACTGGAGGAACAACAGATGGGGTTTATCATGCTCCTGGAAAGGGTATTAAAATCAATGCATACACTGGTTTTCAGCATTATGGACGATACCCCGGATTATAATTTAGAGAGGTGAGAGTATGAATAAGTGTAAGAAGATAATAATATTTTTGGCATTATTTTTATGTTTAGTAATATTGGCGCCAACATATATATATGCTTCCAGCAATGGTGATAATAATAAAAATACTAAAAACGAGAATTCTGAAGAGATTGACGATAGTGCTACAAGTGCAAGTTATGACTATACAAAAGATGAGCCATTTACGCAGGGATTTTATAGAGAAAAAGCTGCTTTTCAATCAGATGACGATTATAAAGACTATTGTAAAAATATGTATAATTATGGATACATGGACAAAAACGGAAACTGGACTCCTTCTGCAAAAAACTTTATCAACAATCAAACAAGCGAAAATATGAAAGCGCTTGATGACAATGCGAAAGAAGTAGTAGAGCAGCGAATAGAAAAGGGTGAAATGAGTTTCGAAGATAGTCCTTATTTGACTTCTGAAGAAAAGCAAAAAATGGAAAAGGAAGAAGCAAAAGAAGCCACTCAGCAAAGTGACGGTACCGGAACAAAAGATAATGATAGTCTTTTGGATAATGAGGACGCAGACAGTTCGGACGATTCAGAATCTGATACAATCAGCAGCGATTATGAAGATGAGTCTGATATGGATGCTGATGAAGAAGACGACAGCGTTGAAGAACCTGCTCAGCAAAAAAAAGGAAGTTTGTTTGGAAAGATTATTATGGCTATCCTGATATGCGGAATTGCTATTGTTTCTTATTCGATATATAGACGTCAATTCTAACGGAAATTGGAGCAAATTATTTGCTCCAATTTTTTTTCGAAAAAATATTCAATCTCCATATTTTTTCTGCATATTAAAAGTGTAGCAAAAATATACAGCATATGATGCTCAAAAAACATATTAAAAAATGCATAACAAATATAAGGAGGTTTTTTATGAACTTACAAGATTTTAATACACCACAGGAAATTATTGCATGCAAAAATCCAATCAAATCAAATTGGATTGTAGCTGTTGATATCGGTTTCTCAAGCGTAAAGGGAATGTCTCCGAATAAGAGATTCTGCTTTCCGTCCTATGTAAAGAAAATGGATAATAACTTAATGTCTGTTGATGAAGATGACATCTATTACAGAGATGAAAGCGGAGTCTACCTTATCGGTACAAAAGCCCAGGACTTAGTAAGAACAGATGATACTAACGATACAGACTCTTCATTTGACAGGAACCGTTATTATACAAAAGAATTTGCAATTATGGCCAGAACAGCGGTCGCTATCGGGTTGATGGATAATGAAGAAAGAAAATTTGAGCCGCAGTTTAAACCAGCTGTTCAGACAGGACTCCCGGCAGCATATTTAAAGGAAGATGCTCCTAAAATCAAAGCAGCCTTTACCCAGCCTGGAATTTATGAAGTCAGGCTTGGAAGCGGCAAGTGGATGAGATTTGAGAATACCTTAAAAAATGGTGATGTGAATGTAATGTCACAGCCGGCCGGGACATTAAATTCAATTATGTTTAACGATGACGGTGAACGCGTAGATGATGCGAAAGACCTGATGTCAAAAAACATTATTGTTGCGGATATTGGGTTTGGAACATTTGACCCGTATGGAATTATCAACAGAAAGAAGGCGCTTGAAGAGTCCATTAATAATCTCGGCATGAAGAGGGTTCTGGAAGTCGCATCCGGCTACATCTATAAAGATTATCATATGGATATCAGAATCCCGCAGATGCGAAAATATATGAAAGAGGGATTCTTTAAGGTGATTGATATTCAGAACATGTCAAGCAAAAAGGTACCTCTTGATGGGTATATTGAAAAAGCATGCAAAGAAGTTGCTGAAATGTCAATCAAGAAGCTGTATGAGGTTTCCGGATATTTTGCAGATTATGACCTGCTTGTTGTAACCGGTGGAACTGGCGCTGCATGGATTAAATATTTTGAAGAGATTTTATCAGGTATGGAAGGGCTGGAAATCATTCCTGGTAATCATGGAAACAACCTTCCAATCTATCTTGCCAATGTCAGAGGATATTATATGACAGCATATAGAAAATTAAAAAAGGCGGGTAATGCTTAATGAGAATAGAAATCAAACTTTATTCTTATCACGATTTGGATTTGGTATCCCTGTATAAAACAGGGCGTATCGCATTTCCTGAAACAACCAGGCAGGTTTTGAACTCATATGCAAGGAAAGAGGTCTATAAAGTCAGACCCCTTCCTTTGAATGAAAACCGTGCAGCAAAATATCCACAAAAAATGTACCGTAAGTTCTATCATTACCATGTTGACCTTGACAACAAGGAAGACGCTGATGCAATCAGACTTATGAGGACAATAACTGATGGGTATCGTAATAATTTTATAAAATCTGTGTTAAGACAGTATTTGTGCGGAATCTTTACCGAAGAGTACAGCAAAGAGGGCGATGCCAGGTTTTTCAACGAAATGTCAAGGCGGATTCAGGGCGACCGTGATGAAAAGGATATAAAACAGGTAAAAAGAAATAAAGGAAACAATACCAAAAAATATCAAAAAAATACCAGCCGAAAAGAAGCCGTGTATAAAGAAAGCGATAATATGTCTGATGAAACACAACTGGCCGCTGAGAAAAGAATAAGTGGTGAGACAGCAGACAAAGATGAATATGTAAATATGAATACCGAAGTAAGTTTAGGCAATTTTGGAGATTCTGATACGGCTGAACCAAAAAATCAGCATGTTATAGGTGATGCAGATAAAATCGCAGAATCAACTGATAAGCTAAAACCGAAGACCGCAGATATCCCTGGTGCCACAGGCATAACAAGTGCAACAGGTGTCTCAAACGCCACAATTGATGCTGAAACAGATAACGCAGAAGGAAGTATTCCGTCAAGTGACAACCAAATTCAGGATGTCGCACCGCGTGCGAAAATGTCAGACGCTCTGCAGCGGTTACTTGCAAGAGATAATGATAATAATACTGACAGCTCAGTTACGTCTAATGAAGCAAAAACCGAACCTGTTAACAATACTGATGAGGAAGAAGCAGAAGACTTTGACGATTTTCTGGATGATATTACAGAGCAGTATTGATATTGCAGCCTAGTGACATATCCGTGAAATTAAATTTTGATAGAGGAGAAGATTATGTATAACAGACAAGATGTATTTAAAAAACATATACAGAAAAAGGCAGAAGAATTAAACGAGCTGTGTAAGCAGCTCGGAGTTGTTTCATTTATGTCATTTGCAGTGAAAGATTGTGACAATGAAACAGAATACAAAAACTATATTTATGGCAGCACTTCAAATGGAATACGCCTTAATGTAGACCATATTCGTCATCATGTAAATGTAGCAAATGGATTTATGACAGTACCGCCGGCAGATAATCCCGACCTGGATAATTATATGGACGATATTGACGATGAAAACGATGCAAAATATCTTGAGGAGATTAAAAAATGATACGGTCTCAATCTGGCGGAGTGAGGTTTAAAAATATCATCATCATTATAGAAAAAGATAAAGCTCACTATCCTGAAACAAAAATGCAGGGAACAGGAATAAAAATGTACACAGTAAGAACAACTCTGGATTTAGCTCACATAAAAGAGGTAAAGGATGGAAAAGTTGGAATGTGTCGATGCTATATTATCGGCAGTGACAAGTTTTGTGATATGGTTGAAAACAATTTAAAACCACGAGACCTGAAATGGAAATTCATTAAAAAATATCATAGCGAAGACGAAGTTATGAAAGCTGAAAAAATTGTTTTTCCACAAAAAGTCACAGAAGGAGTCAAAAAAACAGACGTAAAAAAAAGTGAACTGTCGCAGAGTATAGATGAAATGCTTGAAAATGATGAAGAAAAGAAATTGACACCTGAGGACATGGCTGCTGTGTTGATGGCTGTTGATGATATGGAAGGTATGAAAATATTTCCGGTCACGAATGAAAATATATATAAAGTATTTTTGAAAACAGTTATGTCGTACATCCAGGATGAGGAGACAGCAAAAGCAGCTATAAATTTCTACTTAAAAAATCTTTCAAAAAAATGTTAATTTTTTTTCTGATTTGTCATATTAAAAAATGACAAAAAGATATTGCATTTCTGTGCGGAACAAACCGCAAAAGAATATGCAAAATAACTAAAAAAATGGGAGTGACAGAAAGGGTATGGTGAATATAAACAGAAAAAATATCTTTTTAAAAAAGTTAACTCTGAACAAGGCCAGTCCTTTCGTCAGCCGGAAAAGGAGGAGTTAATGATTAATGTTTAGTTATTTGCTTGGAATTATGGCAATCACAATCTATAACCAGTCGTATGGAAGCACAGGCGTCCTGAATATTATGAATAGATACGATAAGATTATGGGTGATGCGATGAAAAACACGGCATTTTCTTCAATGATTGCGACAATTAAAGGTCTGGCTGTTGGATTCACAATAATATTATATCTGATTGATTTATCTGGAAAAGTAACTGAAAAGAACTTTAGTATTGAACAGTTTTTTAAAGCGACTTTAAGATGCGTTGTAACATATATGTTTATTATGAATTCAAGCATAATTGTAGGATATTTATTAGACCTTGGCGGAGCAGCCGCAAAAGAAGTGAGTGACCAGGCGGGGCTTGACTTTTTTGGTGGAAATGAAAAGTCAATGCTTATTAACGGTATCGCTAAAATGAAAATAACTGAAATTTTATCTTATATAGTCTGTTCGATATTGCCATGGTTAATATCAATGATTGCTGAGGTAATAATTCAGGTTGTATTGATTAGCCGTATTCTTGAAATCATAACAATGACCGTTTTATCCCCAATCGCAATCAGCGATATATATAGAGAGGGAACATCAAGCAATGGAGTTCAATTTATGAAAAAAATGTTTGCTTTGGGACTTCAGGTGGCGGTTATTCTCGTTATTAATACAGCAACCCAAGCTATTATAACTCAGCTTGTAGGCTCTGGGTATGGAATATCGATAACGAACCATCTGGAAAAATCTCAGCTTGATGTCGGTATGAACGAAGGCACAGCGATATCTCAAGGAAAGCTTGTCTACACTAAAGAAAGTATTGAAGCATTTCTTGATATAGTGACTGCTGGAACAAGTTCATTGAAAACATTTGGTGTCACGTTAGCAAGAATTGGATTGATTTGGAATTCAATGTCTTTATGTGAAGAAATTACTGGTGCTAAATAAGGAGGAACAAAAATGATTGAAGTACAGGTTCCAAAGGACGTCTCTGTTTATGAGTCGCCATTGGTTGGGCCATTAACGGCAAGACAGACTGTTTGTGTTGCTGTGGCGGCTGCAATTGAGTATGTGTATTATAACATAGTACAGACTGTAGCCCCGAATATTGATATGAATACATTGATATGCGTTGGAATGTTATTTGCTGTACCAGTCTTGTATCTTGCGGTAGGTAAGCCTTACGGCATGAAACCGGAAACGTATATCTATTATTACTTATTGCCGTCTCTGGTTGGAAATAAAAATCGTCCGTATGAAACAAAATTAACATACGACGCGATGCTTGAACTAATCGATGAGCAAGAGGAGCTTGCAGCAGAGCAGTCTGGCAAAATAAAAGGAAATAAGAAAAATGACAAAAAAAATAAAAACGCAAAGAAGAAGTCTCCAAGGAGACCAAGAAGTAAACAGGATACAATGTACGCGTAATAAAAAGGAGGGTTTAATTTAAATGGGTTTATTTGGTTCTAAAAAAACTGGTAAAAATGCAAAGGAAAATAAAAAAGAAAATCCTTTAAATGTTCCAAAAACTGCGCAGGACAGCATTCCTTATCAGGGTGTTTATGAGAATGGCATCATACAGATTAATGAAAACTTATTTTCAAAAATGTATGTAATCCCAGATATCAATTTTACAATTGAGAATACTGATAAACAAAAAGAAATATTCGGTAACTTCATGGAGTTATTAAGTTTATTTGGTCCGGAGGTTCATATTCAGCAGGTTATTTACAACAAAAGCATTAAACCTGCAGAACTTGAAAAGAAGGTTTTAATGAAATCGCAGAACGATAAGTTAAATGAGTACCGAGAAGAAATGAATGAGATGCTTATTGATAAGTTATCAAAAGTACGAAATAATATTATCCACGAAAAATATTTTATTGTTTCAGTTGAGGCAGACGATATCGTTGCTGCAAAAGCAAGTTTTTCAAGACTTGACGATGAAATATCCAAAGGATTTAAACGTGTAACGCAAATTGAGGCGCAGCCAGTGTCTTTAATTAAGAGACTTTCTGTGTTATATGAAATTTACAATATTGACTCAAACGTTCCATTCTACAGAAGGGTAAGAATGAAAGGAGATTCAGCGATGGAATCTTTCAATATGAGACACATACAGAAAATGGGATTGACATCAAAAGATGTAATCGGCCCAACTGCTCTTACATTTGAAAGAGACCATATGATTGTTGGTAATACATATGCCAGAGCCTTAATGATTGTTGATTTACCAACATTCTTAAGGGGAGATATCTTGACAGAATTGGCAAATATGCCATTCAATATGTTGGTAAGTGTTCATTACCGCGCGTTGCCACAGAATAAATCAATTAAATTATTGAAAAATAAGTTAATTGATGTAAATGCAAACGTTGTAACATTACAGAAAAAAGCTTCAAAAAATGGATATTCAGTTGATGTTATTTCGCCGGAAATCAAACAGGCGTCACAGGAAGTAGAAAACCTGATGGGAGACTTAACACAGGATAACCAGAAACTATTCTATACAACTGTTACAGCAGTTATTTTTGCAAAAGATAAGGAGCAGCTTGATGAAAATACAAAGCTGTTTCAATCTACAGCTGAACGTTTTGTTTGTCAGGCAAGAATTCTTGCAACTCAACAGGAAGCAGGTTTATCAACATGTATGCCTCTTGGAGTCAATAAATTAAAGACTGAAAGACTGTTAAATACAAGAGCTGCAGCGATTTTCCTTCCATTCTCTGTAAAAGAATTATGGCAGGATGATGGAATGTACTATGGATTGAACGGAATATCTAAGCAGATGATTCTGTATAACAGAACACATGCAAAGAACGGAAATGGATGTATTTTTGGTGTTCCTGGTTCGGGTAAATCATTCTCTGCAAAACGAGAGATTGTAAATGTGCTTTTAAATACTGACGATGAGGTTTTTGTAATTGACCCAGAAAACGAATATGCAGGACTCGCAAAGATGTTTTATGGTAGTTCAATCCGAATTGCACCTGGTTCTGGAGTACATATCAATCCGATGGATATGAGTCTTGACTATTCTCCGGAAGACGGAGATGACCCGATTGTTATGAAATCAGACTTTATTGCATCTATTTGTGAAGCAGCAACAGGTACAAGATACCCGTTAACTCCAATCCAGAAATCTGTTATTGATAGATGCGTAAAGAATGTATATAAAGATTACCTGGATACATTAAGGGCAGAAGGAAAGTCAAAAGATGAAGCGATTGTTCCTACATTGTTTGATTTATACAAAGAAATTGACATGCAGCCAGAGCCTGAAGCTCATAACCTGGCTCTTGCCCTTGAAAAGTTTGTAAAAGGTACTCAAAATTCATTTGCATTTAGAACAAACGTAAATGTTAACAACAGATTTACAATTTACAACATTAAGGATATTGGTGAAGGTATGAAAGCTATTGGCCTTCAGGTTTGCCTTGATAATATCTGGAATAAAATGATTGATAACTATAAGAAGGGAAAACGTACATGGTTATACTGTGATGAGTTCCATCTTCTGGCTCAGACCGAAGTATCTGCAAAATATACACAGCAGATTTGGAGACGTGCCCGTAAATGGAATGGCATTCCAACAGGAATCACACAGCAGGTTGAAGATATGATGAAGACAGAGGATGGCCGTGCAATTATTGGAAACTCAGAATTTGTTATGATGCTTTCAATGAATGCATACGGACGTGCTCAGATGCAGCAGATGTATAATCTTACAGATGCAGAAATGGAGTTTATTACTTCCTCTGGCTCTGGTCATGGACTTATATATAATGGTACAGACATTATACCATTTGAAGACGACTTCCCTACAGACACAAAACTTTATAACGCAATGACAACAAAAGTTGGCGAAGGCGAAACTCGAGAATAAGCATAAAAAGGGGGCTTGTAACGGCATACCGTGCATGCCCCCTTTTTAAAGGAGGTGAACTAAAATGGCTATATTCGGAGCTGCTAAAAGTATATTATCGCCACATCTTGTTGACTGGTATACTGATATATATACAAATGTGTATGGCTACGATAATTTGTATAAACAAGTGTTAAGCCAGTTTAATACTTACTTAAAAGAAATGGTCAACTCTTTACAATTTACTGCTTTTACAAATACAATCCTGACGATTGGCGTTGTTCTGATGCTGTTTTACTTTTTTACAGACCTGACAGAAAAAGCAGCTATGAACCAATTGTCAACATTACAGCTCGGTAAATCGTTCTGTGCCGCGCTTGGCACCATATTCATTATGTTCCATTCGAAAAATATATTTATTTTCTTGATGAATATGGTGGAAAGCCTAAATGACAGCTTAACGATTGGGGCAAGGGGACATATGATAGTCTCAAACATTTTGACTAATGATATTACTCAATTGCTATTGAGTCGATGTGTTGCCGAACATTTTAGCGTATGGGCTATTTTAGGATATACGCTAACAGCGTTATTATTGATGTTGGTAAGCTTGGCTGTAAGAATGTATATTTTATATTTTGCGACAACAAGAGTTCTTCAGATGTTCATATATTATATGTTTGCGCCAATTGGATTGGCCGATATTTTTGAAAATGGTCCCGGTGGTACGATTAATACAAGAAGCAGTGGTTTTAAATATTTAAAGACGATAATTGCTTTAATGATGCAGATAATGGTTATTACGGTGATATGCCAAGTTTATCCAAATATTACAATTGCCGTAAATGCTGGATATTTCGCAGATGTCGGTGATGATGAATTACAAAAGCAGCAGGAAGAGAAAAAATCAAATTCTAAGAAAGATTCAACTGATAAGAATAAAACTGAAGGTTCTGATGATATGGAAGAAGACGAAGTAGAGAAGCTTGAAAGTACGGCTGCTTTTTATCCATTGAAAAAATTTGAATATACAGACCATCAGGCATCAATACGAGAAATTATAGTAAATGGAGTAAACGATATCAAAGAAAGCCTGTCGAAATTGCACGATATGCTAAGCGGAGACGAAGACGATGAAAAAGACTCTAATGAAGATACAAGCCAAACAGATGAATCTGCAATAAAAGACGATGAAATTTACCCGTTAATATTTGACGCGAAAGATGACAAAAAAGATAATGCGGTAATTAGCAATGTTGGTACTATAGTTAATCATGACAAAGAGAAAGAAATCATTGAGAATTCAGATTACAGAATGACTATCCAGTCAACTGAAAGATTCTTTGACTGGTGCACCGGCTCTGATGGTTCAAAGGAAATGTTATTATTAATACTACTTGTAGCAAAAGTCTTGTTGATTAGTACATCAGCTCAAATGTGTAATTCGTTACTTGGTACATCTATATAAGGGGAGGGAGAAGTGTATGGAAAAATTTTTAGCAAATATGTATATTACTATATACGATGGAATGTATTCTAATGCTGGCATATATAACACCCTGACATTATATAGTAATGCCATTATGGGTTCATTCAGCAAGTCCGGAGTACTGCATAGCGCATATCTTGGAATCAGGACTATTGCGTTTGGTATATTGATTGTATATTTTATCATAGCTTTTGGAACAAAAATGCAAGGAAGAGAAACCTCACCGTCAATCGTATTTAAAACTTTGTTAGAGTATTTTGTTGGATTTGCTCTTGCCCTTGAATCTTTTGATATAGTAGTTAACTTTTTTAAACTAGGAGACGCATTGGCCGCTACAATTTTAGAGACAGCAGCTGATACAAAAGGGCTTTCGGCTTACTCAGGAGCATTTGAACAAAGCCTAAGTTCACTTGGGTTTGTAGCTCAGGTAATATATGTGTGTAAAGCGTTGGTTCCGTTTTTAATATGTTTCGGAACAGATATTGTTATTATATATGTAGTTGTAACGCGAGTGCTAAGGGTTTGTGCAAATGCTGTGCTGTCCCCAATTGCAATATGTAATTTCTTTGATGGTTCAAGACATTCAGATGGAATGAGATTTATTAAAAAGACTTTAGCAATGTGCTTGCAATGCTCCGCAATTATGATTATATGTGCGGCTTCTACAAGTTTATATTCATATATTACAACGGATGCCAGCAGGTCTTCTATATTCAGAGGTTCTGCGGAATCACATGAAAATGTAATTAAAGCAAAAAATTCAATGGTTAAATCTCAATCCGTAAATATAAATGCGTTACGTGATGCTACTGAGCAGGCACGTCAAAATATTGGATATGTAGCATATGATGACCCTGATTTGCATAAGCATTCAGCTACTGCTACCCCAACAACAAGTAATACATATATTAATGCAGCGTATAAACTTACTCAGACCAAAATCGCAAAGATAAAAGAAGATAAGGAAGAAGAGTATAAAAAATATGAAGATACACTTGGTATTCAAGTTTTTGTAAGAGACAAAAACGGGCATTATAAATATACAAAAAAGGGATATGCCAAACTGGATGATAAATACAAGATATTCAATGAGGAAAAGATGACGACGTTTATGAATATGCTGTTAGGTGGAACAAATTGGTTGACAATGGTCTTTATTTTAGTTGCTAAGGCAGGTTTGATAAAGAAATCAAATTCAATATGCAATGTTATTGTAGGCGTATAAAAAAACGGAGGTGATGTGAAATGACAAGTTCAATTGCCGGAGTGCTCGATAACATTCTGGCTACATTGCTGGTGTCAATATATAATTTTTTATATAAACCAGACGGAATGATAGATATATTTTCTCAATATAACGATATTATAAATAAAATATTAGAGAAAAAAAATTTTATCTCAAATGTATTTGACGTCTTAAAGCTGGTTGGAATTGCTTTGCTTGTAACATCATTTCTGGTGTCATTAATGGACAAAACATCCGCTGGCGATTTTTCAATAAATAACTTTTTCAGACATTTATTAAAATATTTCATTTTGTACATTCTACTAATAAATGCGAATACGATATTAACTGATTTGCTGGATATTACAACCGGGACGTTTGACGCATTAAAAACATCTACGGATGAAATAACTGCAAATAGTGCAGCGGTTGAATTTAACCATGTTTTTCTGGCAAATAGCGTTCATAAATATATGGGATTTGGAGCAAGGCTGGGAATGTTTATAATGCTGATAGTTCCTTATGCGATATCTGTATTATTTACTATTATACTAAACTTTTTTGCTATATCGAGAATGATAGAGATGACGGTCAGAGTATCTGTTGCACCCGTAGTTGCAGGCTTATCGTTTTTTGGAAATGGTGCTGATATGGATTTTGTAAGGTTTGTGAAAAGAACACTTGGATTATTCTTTCAGATAATAGTAATATTGATTATTTGTGCATCTATAACATTCGTACATAACGCATTAGTAGTAACAGATGAAAATGCACATAAATCAGTAAATACCGTTGTTGACCCGGCAGTCAAGTTAAAAGGCAGTTATACTGCTGATTATCCAGAAATTGAAATAAGAAATATGCAGACAACAAAAAAACAAAGCGTAGCTGAGGATAAAAAAATAGAATACACATCAGTAGAAACAAGCAGAGAGTGGAAAAAAGCAGAAAAAAGAACTGTAAAAAAAGAAGTCACAGATAATGACCATGAGGATGATGATGAAAATGGTGGAACATCAGAAGCATATGCGAAAGATGATTTTAAATATTTTGTTAACCATATTGTAGACCCATCTACGTTTTTCATCAGTACTGGCATTATGCTATCTGCGTTATTCCTGATATTTAGGAGCAGAGAAATTAGCACGAAACTGTTTGCGTAACTGATTTAAGAATAGGTTTGTGGGCAATATGCCGGCAAATCTATTTTTTTTGCAAAAAGACAACTAAAATAAAACTTTTTTTGCATATTAAATATATGAAAATATGGCATATTATTTTTGCCGCAAAAAAAATACAAACAATAAGGAGAAAAAAAATGATTACAGATAAAGACGGAAAAGAGATGTCTCTCAGTGAAGTTTTATCGTTTTTGGTTGGAACTGATGATATGGATATGGCGAAATCGGTTATTGATTTTGCTGTATATACAATCAATGAAGATAAAACAGTTGGAGACCCTCAATATTACTTAGTTGCTAATGAAGCAATTGTAACAAACATATCATTTATGGGGCCATTTACAATGCTTGAAATTGATTTCAGAAATATTGGTTCTGAAATATTAAATCAGGTAATGAATGTTATCAATAAATTCCATACGGATATTAATTACGATAACCTGCTGATGTTGTCTACCATAACGTCACTTGATAAAGATGCAACACATATCATGTCTCTTGCAAACCCTTTAACTTGCGTCAGGGGTTTTTCATCAGAAGGTAAAAGCTCTACCCTCGTCCAGATGATATTCGCAACAGATAACGTTGGCTTTACAGTTTCTGATATTGATTACACTAAGATTGATGCTGATATTGAAAGAGAAATTCAGGAGCTTGAGGCTACATCAGTAACTAAAGAAGCGGAAGAAGCAGCTCAGGAGATTTATGACGAAAACAATGAAGAAATGAAGAATGTCTTCACACCTGAATTTGGATTTAGAACTGATGCTGATAGAAGAGAACGCCAGGTTAGCGGAGTCAGAACGTCATTCGGTAATGAGACAGATAAAGTTGAGTCCAGAAAGGCAACTAAGATTGGAAGTGCTAACGATGCAAGAATCAAAGGCGTCAGGGAGACTGATGAGGATGACGAAAACATCCCGGACAATAGAGTATAATGTTATGTCCTGCCCGGATTTCCGGGTGGGATACTTCTAAAAAAGGAGGAAAAAAATTGAGAAAAAAAATTGTAACAATGGCTATTATTGCGGCAATGTCTGGCGCGATGGCAACAACTGCCATTACATGTTCAGCTTCAACATTCGCTGACGCAGTGAATGACATTGACGATGATTTTGATGCAAATAAAACCGAAGAAGAAAATGAAGCAGAAAGAGAAGCTTCAAGTTCATCAGAAAATGTGTCTGGAGATAATGCTAATACAGCTGACGATGGTGTTGCTAACGAAGTCAGTGAAACCGGAGAAACAGATGAAATCGGCGATACAGAGACTGGCGAAGCCGGTGTGGTATCTGATGGTTCTGCCGAAGCCGAAACATCAAATGAAGATACAACAGATGAAGAACCAGAAGATGAATCGCAGCCGACAGTAACTCCAAAGCCAGAAAAAAAAGAAACAAAGAAAAAATGGTTTTCAATTACAATATGGGATATCTTAAAACAGCTTAGCTGGGCAATGGTTCTAATGGTTATTCCGGGGTATTACATCTTTTGTAAATCCAAAAAGTAAAAATAGATGTTGACAAATCATTTTCAATATGATATAATAATTAAGCTGTGAAAGATAAATGTGTTTACAGCAAATTACAAAACAGAAAAAATAGTAGTTGACATTGTGCCAATAATATGATATAATAACGATATGCAATTAAGAGAAGTGCCTGTCTCTTATTTGATGAAGTAACAGCGAAAACCAAGCTGTATACGCGTGCTATCAGACGATATGTTGAATATCGCAAGCATGCGCTTTCGTCAAATAAGCGATGGGCACTTTGTTTTTTAAAAAATGTTACATTTTTTGAAAAATTCTGCATATTAAAAATAACAAAAAATCTAAAAAATAAGGAGAGAATAACCGCTATGTTAAAACAGAGACTTTATAATGCGAAATCAAATAATGAATCTAAGCAGTATGCCACAACAGGCATGCCTTGGTCAGTATGCGATTTTACAGGGTCAGTCTATAGTTTTAATGATTGTGGAGAACAAAAATACGCGTGGAATAAGCGACGGTTGAAGTGTTGAAATTTTGATTATACGCAGGGATTGCGTTATATATGATGGATTTTACAATACTTAGACCGTTTGCTGGAAATATATCCAGGCAGGCGGTTTTTCTTTTATTCCGGAACAGGCACCCGGGGTGATGTTTAAGCCGCAGTCTGGTAAGAATTTTTCTTGCTGATGCTGACGGAACAGGCACCCGGATGCTGAAGAAAACATAAAAAATAAGGAGAAAAAAAGATGGAAGCGCGATTTTATACCGTCTAATTTGGACGGTTAGCTCAGGCGGAAGAGCGGTAGGTTGAAGCCCTGCGCGTCAGAGGTTCGATTCCTCTACCGTCCACTTGGTTTTGTCTGGTTCTTGGCTGAACGCAGAGACCAAAAAATAATCCGCAAAAAATTTCGCATTTTTGAAAATTCTGGCATACTGTAAGTGTAAAGAAAAAATACACGAGAAAAGGAGCAGAAAAAATGTACGACGTTCAAGATGTGGCAGAATATGTAATTACATACAGCGAAGTCAAAGATTACGGCATTTCTAATCTGAAGCTTCAGAAAATCCTTTATCTGATTCAGGCATATTCTCTGATACATACCAAAAAGCCATGCTTTTCAGAAGATATTGAGGCGTGGGATTTTGGGCCGGTGATTCCGGAAGTGTACAGAAAATATAAACAGTTCGGCAGTACTGATATTCAAATCAGATTCCGGAGGCTGGAAGAAGTACAAAAAGGATTTGAAAGAGAAGACAGAAAAAGAATTGAAGAAGTAGTTGACAGATTTGCTGATTTTTCTGCAGCCGATTTGACGATTCTGACTCAGAATCAGGCACCTTGGAATGAGGCGTTTGGCAGAAAAGAAAAGGTCATTCGGTGTGAAGATATTTTGGAATATTTTTCCTGAAAAAAGCGAAAAGGAGAAGAAAAAATGAAAGAAACTACACTTTGGAAATGCGATATTTGCGGAACAGAATACAGAGATAAAAAACAGTGTCAGAAATGCGAAAGTAATCATAAAAAAGAAGGAAAGATTGTTAAAATGAGACATCTTCCGTATACATCTGACCAGTCCGGATATCCGGATAAAATTACAGTTAAGTTTGAAGACGGGGTTGAAAAGATGTATAGCAGGTAAGTTAAATATGCCGGCAGGAAGGCTGCCGGCGAATATGGGGTATTAGTCGCAATGGGGCGACGCCTGTTTTGCAAGCAGGAGGCGGCGGGTTCGATTCCCGTATGCTCCATTTAGCATATAGTTATGGCTGTATGTGATTGGTGGGTGAAGCTTTTTGCCCGTAAAGAAATATTGATGCGTGGCGCAAATAG
>ENA-OPSY01000882-OPSY01000882.1-human-gut-metagenome-genome-assembly--contig:-NODE-882-length-19904-cov-3.790065_pt1 | contig 19904 bp, 15 predicted proteins | sample MGYA00241464_ERZ501920 | MGnify/ENA primary metagenome ERZ501920 (study PRJEB25962, sample SAMEA2042396) | human gut metagenome | biome: human gut; feature: human-associated habitat; material: faeces...
AAAGAGTCCCTTGTAATATATGCTAAAACTAAAAAATGGAAAACTCCTTATTCTGGCTGCCAGACAAAAATGACAGGTAAGAGTGTCTCACTTCCTGGAAACAAAAAAGTTGAAGTTGACATATATGAACGAAACATTGAGGCTGACATCAGAAAACTTAAGAGCAGGTTGAAACTTTTAATTTCTGCAAGAAACCATATGCAGGATAAGCTTGACTGCCTTAAAAAGAATCCTCCAAAACGCATCATTTTTGGTTCAAAAAAGATGTATTCAGAGAAAGACTCCGAGGATATTAATATTGAAATATGGAAACAGGAATTTTTTAACAAAAGACATGCGTCAATGAGTCTTCCTGGCCGCCACACATCCAAAAACTGTAATTTCCTTGTAAGAAAGGCTTCTGCAGCTGACTTTGCCACCAGAAAAGAACTTGACGGACACAAAGAGGCACTAATTATCACATGCATGGATGGAAAAGAAGCTATTCTTTTAGACTTCCAACTTTCCAGAGACAATAATCTCTGGCTTGATGCTCTAAATGCCAAACCTGATGACAGAAAGCCCGTATGTTATAATTTTCAGTTAAAATGTGATGAAAATGGAAGAATGTATTTCATTCCATCTGTAACTATGGTTTTGGAAAATGCATACTGTAATGAGTCATTTGAAAACGGATGTGTTTCTATTGATTTAAACTATGACCACGTCGCATTAACTGATATTGACAAAGATGGAAACAGAATATCAGGCGAGGTACTAAGATTCAATTCTGAGAACAAAACGAGTGAGCAGATTTCTGATGAGATAGGCCGTATAATATCAAAGGTTGGACAGTATTGCGAAGACCGCAGAAAACCGCTTGTTATGGAAGACATAGATACTACAATATCAAAACATGGCATGAAATATGGAAATGCGAAGGGTAACCGTCACGCTTCTGTATTTGCATACAGAAAAATGGAATACTGCATTGAAAACCAGTCATACCGCAGAAGCTTCGGCATCATTAAGATAAATCCGGCATACACAAGCCAGATTGGAAAAATTCTGTATATGCGAAGACTTGGTATTTCAATACACGAAGCAGCTTCATATGTGATTGGATTAAAAGGCATGGGATTAAGAGACAGACTTATCCCCGAAGAACAGATGGCAGCCCGCTTGACAGACCATCTTAAAGAAGAATTATCAAATGGAAAAGATGTATATGGCTTAATGAAAATATGGAAATACATATCAGGTAAGCTGTCTGGAATATATACTCACAGCTTTTACCGTTCAATCCCGTATGAATATAAAAAGGGGGATGAACTTACAAAAACTGGAAAGCCGAAGAAACCAAAATCTTTGAGTGTTATTGCTGCAGAGATGAAAGGATGGACGGCCTGTTACTATTAATTTTGATTAACAAACATAGATTTACATAAAATGTAACTTATTAACCTTCCGGGTATTCTTACCACGAAAAGTTTTTCTTCGGAAAGACCTCTTGCACGTATTAATAGTATGATGCGGCAGGTATATGGATGGACGGGGATACTCGGGCGCTTACGCTGATATAGGCCTGTTGCCTTGATTCTTCGGATGAGAAGCTGTAAAACCATATCAGAATACCCGTAGCTGGACTATCGGGGTTTTACGGGCGCCAGCCCGTAGAATCCCCATCCGACGTCAGTCGGGTGGGGTCGTTCAAATGAATCCATTACTTCAGCATATCTCTGTGTCTTAACTGCATTGGCCATCTTTTGAATGGTTGTGACTATCATCTTTTTCTTATGGTTTTTCAACGTGTCATACAATACATATGTACTGTCTGTATTATCTACACAGTCTTTTTCAAAAGAGTTATATTCATCGACGGTCTGGTCATCCAGGTCTTTTCTGTCAATCAGAAAGACAACCAGGTCAACCCTTGGCTCGTCACGAAGCAGCTGTGCAAGTTTAAAACTGCTGAGGGTTTTTCCGGAACCAGTGCAGGCAAAAACATAGCCGTCACGATTTACATCCAGAACGCGCTTTTTTGCAGCCTTAACCGCATATATCTGATAGGGTCTCATCACCATCAGAATCGGCTCTGTGCTCTTGATGACCATATATTTATCAAGCATTTCTGTCAGTGCTGTTCTTCTGAAAAACTCACCAGTAAAAGAATTAAGGTCATTGATTCGTTTATTCTTTTCATCTGTCCAGAAAAATACAAGTGATTTAAGGATTGGATTGTATTTTCCATCCATCATCTCATTTTCATTGCAAAAATACTTTGTCTGCACTGAATTGCTGACAACAAATAACTGAATATATCTAAAGATACCCTTAAAACTGAATTTACGGTATCGGTTAATCTGATTGATTGCTTCGTTTATCTCCACACCAGGGCGTTTCAATTCAATCTGGATAAGTGGAAGCCCGTTGACAAGCACAGTAACGTCATATCTGTTTTTATATACGACATCATTCTTATGTTCTTTGTCCATTGTTACCTGATGCGTTACCTGATAAATATTTTTATCTGTGTTAGATGAAAAGAACTCAATATACACATCCTCACCGTTATCAAGCAGCAGGACGAATTTGTCTCTTAATATCTTTGCTGATTCATAAACTGAATGATTATCAACATGAATCATGATACGGTTAAATTCTACGTCTGAAAATGATGCAGCATGACCTTTTTCTTTTAATTTTTTCGCATTAAATTTTGCCAGTTGTTCACGGAAATTAGAAATTACATCTTTGTAATTGTCTAACTTTACGAATGTATATCCAATACTTTCCAGACGTTCAATAAACAGATTTTCAACATCGTATTCTGATAATACCTTACTCATATTTTTCCTTCCATTTTTCTATATATTTTCCCACGTTTCGCAGTGCTTGATTTCTCATATGTACAGTATACCAGATTTCGCATATTTTTTGAGTTTTTTTGCGAGAAAAACAACAAAAAAAGAAGCTTACGCTTCTTCCAGATTAATGCGCCGTACTCTGTTCTTTAATTTATCATTTTCAGTTCCCCAATTCATTCCGGCGTGCTCTGACGTCCGGGCATCATTATCGCCGAAGAACACTTTTGGCTTATTCATACGTTTCGCATACGCATCAAACGTATGTTCCAAAATCATATCAAACATGCTTACCATCTTCGTCACTCCTCTCTCCTGGTTCTTCTACTATTGCTTCTCATCTTTTCCTGCAGGCATCCTCTATCATATTTCCCTGACATTCCTTCACTCATCTCTCTCGCTCTACTCTTTCATCTCTTCCACCCTTCCGTGTCTTCCAGGGAAAGACACACCCCGCGCCTTCGGCGCGTCCTTTCGGCGCCATGCGGCGCCTCGAACTCTGGTACTGACTTTTTTCTCGCTGGCTTCCATCCCTCTACTCCGTCTCTCCCGGACGCTCTGAAGGTTATCGCTGCCGCATACTCTTTTCCACGCTACGGCCAAGGGATTGTCGCTGCCGCCTAACGCGCCCTTAAGATATCCGCCGTCCTGCTTGCTCGAGGCGCTTACTTAAACTTTATCGGACGCCTTAAAAGTACTGCGTTTCGAGGGCGCTCGGCGCTGCCAATTCGCATTTACGGTATCGCCAGTATTTCCAAGCCTATGCGAAACCGCTGCTGCACCACCAGACAGTCATTTCACGGCATCACCTAAGATTTATAAGGCCTTTACAGTACTACATCACTTCGCGATTTCGCTCCGGCTTTCCAATACCCTTTTATGTGCTGGCAGTTGTACTACATCCCGTTCTTCCGTTCCTGCCTTCATCACCTTTCGGAGGCGTTGGCAGCCAATACGCTTCTGGAGCCAGTAAATCTCAATCTTACCAATAAATTTTCGTTCGCGGTGATGCAGTCCGGAACTGAGGTGCCGGAGCGAATTGGCATAGTTTCTCCTTTGCATCAGGCGCAGACTACCCCTATAGCGGGGCGTCCACGCGGAAGAAGAAAGAAACTATGTCAGATAAGATGTAGTCCGTCTACGTCGGGCCATCGCTCATCTGCGGTCTTGATAGTGTTATACCTGAATATAACCAGATGCACGGTTTAAGCATCTCTGCCATCACCTGACGTGGTCTAAGGTTGAACCTTATTGCACATCCCTCACATCATGACGTTTCCGTCAAGCATCCGTTCTCGTCAACCATAAAGCTGACTGTGCATTCGTGCCTGTAATCTAAGCTATGTAAGTTATCATGTTATTATTATATATTATTCAAATCAAAGTTAAGTTAAGTATTAAGGACTCTTGGATTACTCACGTACTCCCCCGCGTCCTACATTTAACCAGTACAACAACTTGTACCGTTAGCGCATACAACTACGCCTTAGGCTGAGGGCCTGAAACGCTCCACACCCTCTTTGGAAGCCACCAGCCCAAGACCAAAGCCGGTTTTCTAAGCTCCCTGCAATACTGTTTCCGCAATGCAACACTTAACGTTTTTTTAGCCAGCCGACACACCTAAGCCCCGGCGCTTGCTCCGCATTACTGCGGCATATGTCTCGTTCTCATCACGCTTCAGATTGCAGGTCTGGAACAATTGGGGCTACCGTATCCTATACCGGTTCCGTTTTCTGTTCCGTCTCGATGTCAACTAATCGCATGGTTCATGCCCCGCTTCACCTTATCTGCATCCAGTGCCGAACAAACTCACTGTTTTGTATCTCTGAGCGCCCCCTTGGTAGGGGTGACACCTCTATATTCAATTTGACGCGATGCATTTCCACAGGCATCCTTTCGTACACTGCTTCTTTGTACAACACATCAACGCCACATCGTAATCTCTATGTAGGGATTACGGAGTTGATAGTTACACAGTAATCACCTCACGGCGTTTACTGTTTTTTGTTCTTTGTAGTCTTATGCCCCGGTTCTGCCGGAGTCGTTATCAAGCCACGAACGGGATTCAGACCCGCATACGAAGCTAAAACCGGAACGTTTAGCCATCCGACAATTTATCGTCAGCCGGATGTTTCCCGTTCTTCGTTAATCTCATTTTTTGTTACGCATTCAATATGCAAAATAATTTAAAAAGTGTAACGTTTTTTTAAATTATTCTTCAGCCATTTTTTTCTTAAATTTTCTGAAATCTTTTTGTGCTTTCCATCCAATTTTGATAATTTTTTTGATGTTTATTGAATTAGTACCTTTTTCCCTCGGCTTGAACGCGATTGGCTTGAATTTAACATTTTCGCCGTAATATACGAAAAATGTTGTCATCATAATGTTAGGCAGATTGAAATCCGGCTCCATATTGTAAAGATATTTTTTTACAACATCGGCTTTCATCAGCCTGAACGGTGCATTTGCATCCGGCACCTTAACACCGAAATACATTTTAAGCATCATGCATACCACCTTCTCCACGAAAGCACGGCTTCTTCCATCCTCTCTTCTTGTTCTGTGTCCAACCACGGCATCGTATTGCTCACGGATATCCCAGAACCGGTCAAACTGTTCAGGCTTTGTCTGTCCATCGGAATCAGTCTGAAAGATATAGTCAGCACCGTTTTTGATAGCGTAATCATACAGGGCAATAACTTTTGGCCCATGCTGTCTATCTGTTCCTTCAAGGATTTCAAGCTGCGGGTATTCGTTTTTCATCTCAGCAAGAATCTCGTGTGTCTTATCACTGCTGCTGCTATCAGCTACGACGAGCCTGGAATTTGCTCCGGCAAGCTCTAATTTTGGATACCATGATGCCACAACATCCCTGATATTTTCTTCTTCGTTGTATGCCGGCATTACGATATATAAAGTATTATTTTTAGCCATATTTTTTCTCCTTTTGTTTGATACATACAATATGCTGAAATTTTCCAGAAAAAATAAAATCCTGCGGATTTTTTCGCAGGATTTTATTGCTGGCTTACGCCGAGATTCCGGATTTTTGCTGTTCTTTCAGTTCGAATCTGATTTTCAGCTTTTCTTTCAATTCTTCCATGTCTTTCACGTAATATTTTTTCAGCAGCTGGCTCTTCACATCCTCAGTATCTACACTTTCAATAGAGAATCCGACTTTTTTACTTTCTTTTTTGGTCATTCCCCATTCCTCCGAAAGTGTATCGTAGTAAATATTTCCGATTGATGTATTGCAGCAAATCCATTCGTTGTACATACGCACAGTGTCAAATTCAGTATAATATGCATAATTCAGCGTGCAGGCTTTTTTGTTATTCTCTGCTGCGTATATCTTTTTGTATTTTTTTAAGCAGTATTTTAATGCCTCCCTGGTGTTTTCTATCGTAGACTTGTCGGGGTAGTCTTCATCACATTTCTTTGTCATCTTTTTCATATCAAACTGGTTATTTTCTACAAGTGGAATCTGAAATTCCATGGCAATCTTATTAATATCTGATATCACTGCACATGTTCCATATGACACAATAACACCGTCATATTTATGAAGATACTCAGATACCTGTTTTACTGCTTTTTCATCAGAAAGCCCGCATTTCAGCTCTTCCGCAGTTACGTCAAGCTTCTTCAAGGTCTTCGCAGTTCTTCTTGTCATATCCTGTCTCAGGATATGTAGTTCATCAACGAGCTCCTGGCTTGCTTCTCCGTCAATTGCCGTATATGTTTCAATATCAATCTTGATATTTTTTCTGTCAGGCAGTCCGATTGCCCTGATAAAATTAACAGTTTTTGAATCTTCCATTATCTTCCATACGTTTTCTTTCGAATATTCGTTTGCCATTTTTGATAACCTCCTGCTTTTTGTATATTTACAATATGCCGAAAAAATATCTCCACGGTAACCGTGGAGATAAAATTTTTATGCTATCTGGCAGCCATCATCTGGCCTAAAGCAATCTCTGCTTTTCGCTTTCCTGCATCATATTCTTTTGTTTTGTGAACTTTTCCTTTCAGATTGAAGATAAGTCCTGACGAAATCATATCATACGCCGCTTCAACAGCATTTACCCCTTCTTTTCTGATTTCTTTTGTAAATTCTGCTCTCGCTTTCTGGGGTATGTATTTCAGGCAGACTTTTTCAACATCTTCAGGTGACGCTTCGGTATTGGCTGGATTCTGTAAATAACGTGACACTTTTTGGAATAATGTATCGGCGATGCACTCTGCTGATTTTGTATTGCGATGGTTAATCTCAATGCTTTCAAGGGTATACGTTCTTCCATTAATTTTTGAAATAATGTCAATCTGGATTGACTTTCTTCCGGTGATGCTGTCTGATACCTTTAAAGCCAGTGAACTATTGTCAATATTACATGTAAATGTAAAGTTGACATTATTGGCTTTCTGTTGGTCAATATAGCCTGAAAAAGCTTTTGTCTTTTCTGCTTTTTTGCAAAGAGCATCCATGATGTCAATCGCATAAATCTGAGTCTGCTTATTTGCAGATTTGATGCCGACAAGGCTTGTATATTTATATGTTACATAGCTGTCCATAACTTCAAAAGGCCGTCTTGAAACGAAGGTCAAGTTTCTTGCATTTTTCATACGTCTGGCAAGACGTGCTACATCTTCATCTTCAGAAAACCTGCTCAGCACGATTGTACTTTTTGTATCATCCTCAGACTTTAACGGTTTACAGTAATCATTAATGACCCTGCCCTTCACATCTACTGTCGGAATATATCGGCAATTATCAATTTCATAAAAACATCCGATACGTTCCAGTCTTTTTGTTAGCTTTGCAGGCAGAACAGACATTTTCTGTTCATACTGTAATCCTGTATCTACCTCTGTTGCTAGAATGATAAGATTCTCTCCTCTCATCCGGTCAATCCGGCATATTTTTGCATTACGCAGATTTACTTTTGTATCGACAAAAGAATTCACATAATCCTCCCAAAAATCTTTGATTGCGTTCATATTAAAGTTTCGCATATAAAAAACTCCTTTCTTGTTTTGTTTTGCTTTTAATATGCCAATTTCAAAACAACAAGAAAAATGCAGGGGCTTTGCCCCTGCGTGAAGTCATTCGTCATCTTCGTCGTCTGCATCATCTGTTTCAAATTCCGGTCTTGGAAGTCTTAAATATTCAGTATCATATGACAGCACTTCCAGTGTTCTTCCTCTGACATCAAATTCCTGGCCACATACTCCGCATACGTACTGTTCTTTAAATTTTCGTGCCTGCAGGGCTCCGTCAACAAAGACCAGAGCTCCTTTTTCAAGGTTCTGAAAATCTTCAAGTGCTTTATCGCCGTATGAATATACCCAGGGGTAGTCAGTCCTCTCATACATTTCATTGCCGCCTTTCGGACAATATTTTCTGTTGATGGCAACCTGAAATCTTGTGTACTGTTTTTTACCATCATGAAGCACGCCCTGAATTGGCGGTCCGGTCAGGTTTCCAAGAATGAATACTCTGTTTGCATCTTCCTTGTTTTTATGCAGATATTCAAATGCCTCCTGCTCGCTTTCGCAGTGCTGTTTTACCCTGATTGTGATTGGATACACGAAAATCTCGTTACCTCCGGATTTCACTTTTCCTTTGGCTACACATGCATCAACTCTTCTGTTTACAGCATTGCAAAACGGGCATTCTTCTTTTTTGTCAACTTCCCTTGTTGCCAGAAATCCTGTGATTTCCACAATGTCAAGAAGCTGGAGCTTCTCCATCTCTTCAACAATTTCTTTCTCCTGTGACCTTGCGCAGAATGATACACTATTCAATTGATAACCGGTCTTTGCTTTTTCGTAGTCTCGTCCGCTCATGATTGTCGTGAGTCCGACAATTCCTGCACGGCCATCGATGATATCTTTAAATTTTGGTTCCTTTCTGACGAATGCAATGACGCTTACATAATTATGTCTTGCCATATAAATTCCTCCTGTTATCATTTTGTGAGATTCTTGCCGCAGCAGCAATGACAGGCTCAAAATACAGGCAAAATGTAATTTCTTCAGTTTTGTTACATATCTAATATGCAAAATAATTTTTAAAAAATAACATTTTTAAGAAAAAGAAATATAACAACAGAAAGAAGCAGTGACCGCGAAAACTGTCACTGCTTCTTTCTGTTGTTAGGCTTCAAATGCAGAGTCATGCAAATCATGTTCAATGTTGGCATTTGTCACTGCTGCACCATACGTTGCTCTTGACTTTTCACCGTCAAGGCATGCATCTTTTTTAAGCTGTTTTGTTACACATTTTTTTCTTATTTCTTTTTCGCTTTCTCCTGGAACTCCATTATACTCCCTGAACGCTTCCCCGAGCACGCCGGCAGCGCCAATACTTCCGGTCAAATCATTCGGAATGAAGATTTTTGTAGCTCTTCCGTTTGCAACGTCCTTCATAGCTTCAATCGATTTCAGTCTTAAAACGCCGTCATCAATACCAGCATTAACAAGCCGCTTGATACCTTCCGCTTCAGCGTCATATACAAGCTTAATTGCTTTAGCCTGTCCTTCTGCAAGGGCAATCTGTGCATCTCTTTCAGCTTCTGCTGCAAGAAGCTTTGCCTGCTTATCTCCTTCTGCTCTGGATACAACAGACTCTTTATGAGCCTGGGCCTCAAGAACTGTCTGCCGTCTTTCTCGCTCTGCACGCATCTGTTTTGTCATTACTTCCTCAATCTCAGCTGGTGGTTTGATGTTTTTAACCTCAACACGAGATACCCTGATACCCCAGCCATCAGTCGCCTCATCAAGGACAGTACGCATATGCTGGTTAATTTCACTTCTGGATGACAGCGTTTGGTCTAATTCCATAGAACCGATAATGCTTCTGAGTGTTGTTGCTGTCAGGTTCTGCAGACCAAGAATCGGATTATCAATGCTATATGTATAACTCTGCGGGTCAAAGACACTTGCGTATACAACAGAATCAATACTGATTGTTACATTATCTTTTGTGATGACATCCTGTGGCGGGAAGTCATAAACGCGTTCTTTTTTGGAAACCTTTTTAACGATTCTGTCCGCAATCGGCATCTTAACATGCAGGCCATCCTCCCATGTGTCATAATATTTTCCGAATCGTTCGATAACATATGTCATCTGATGCGGAACAATCCGAATCTGTCTCGCAAGTACCGCGGCAGCCGCAATAATAAGAACAAAAATAAAAAATAGCATATTTTTTCCTCCTTTAATTACAATATTTCGCTTTGTTTTAAGAATATTTTTTTAGCTTTGGCATTAGCTGCCTGTGCTTTTCTGCTTCCAATCCAGGACTTTGAAAACTCCTGCTTTTTCAGTTCTTCCTGGTTTTGTTTTTGTATTTTTTTGGCATATATTTCTTCCAGGTTTTCGTGTATCATATGTTTTATACGCTCCTACATGCAAGCATACGGCAAAAATTATTTCTTTTTCTTTTTTGCCTTGCTCCAGCCATCATTTACATCAATATCGTCAAAATTTTCATACATTTCATCAACCTCATCTGTATCATCCAGCACTGGAATATAATTATCCTCAAGTGCTTTTTCCTGCGCGATAATGTATGGGTACATCTGGGCAAATCTTTTATTGTTTTTAAGTTTTGTAGTTATCCTTGAAATCTTTCTCTTGATTTTAGGAATATTACTTCCCGGAATCTGTTCAGCGATTTCACGGTAGCTTGAATGCTTTTTGTTTGCGTTTTCCGGATTAAGCAGCAGTGATAACAATTGCAGTTCTTCATCAGTTAACACATCCCTGAGAAGTTCCCCAAGGTTACGTTCTGACTCTGCTTCAATCACTGACTCCTCAGGCCCTTTAATCTGTGTAACATAATCAGCACCGGCATCAATTAAGGCTTCATATGAGACGCTGTCTTTTTTAGACATAATATCAAGAGTATTTTTTACTGTCGCTTCTGACAATCCTGTCAGACTCATGATTGTCTCAATATCATCTGAATTTAAACCATACTGTTTGCAATAGTTCTGGGCTCCATTTATCTTCGTCATAGCATTCGCATAATAAACTGAAGTCTTTCTGAAGTTTTTGCTTGCATAATCTGACACAACGTGCTTTATCCACGGAGTAATAAAAGTAGTGAGGGCACCCTTGTCCGGGTCAAAGTTTTTCAGCTCATTAAAAATTTTTACCCACACGTCCTGGACTATATCTTCACGGTGGTACTTGTTCTGCATTAATGTATGGTAATTGCCCCACAGTGTTTTATATACATACTTTGCAATAAAAAAGTATATTTTTGTATAAGCATCCTGCACAGTTACATTATCTCCGGCAGCCATCGCCATATGATATATTTTTATCAATTTTGTAACTTCGCTCTGGCTGTATCCTGAATTTTTATTATATACAACATCATATTTTTCATTCTGCTTCGTCGTATCTTGCTGATTTGAAGTATTCTTCTCGCTCATTTTCGAACTCCTCCTTATTAATTCCAGGTTTTAACGTCTTTTTAATTGTGTCTCTATAGCTTCTTTCTGGCACACTCTTTATCTCAGCTTTGTCTATTTGACATAACTGCATTCCCATTTTCCTAAGCGGTAATTCCATATAATCTTCCGGTTTATATTTGCTGCTCCATTCATCCCATATTCCATCAAAGTCAGACGACTGGCTTGCAGCAATATATTCTGCTAGGTTTTTCATTGCAGAATACATTGTCTTTTTCATTTTTTTTACCTCCTTTTTTTAGCCGAAGACAATATTTGTGTTCCAATACAATATGCCGGAATTAATATGCAAAATAATATTTTTTTTGAACGTTTTTTTTTATTTTTTTTATAAAAAAACAGCAGGCATTTTTTTTACCTGCTGTCAATATATTTAAGCTATATCATCAGCCGAAAGGCTGGTTATTGTATCATCTGTTGATTCATCTGACGGCTGTTCTTCGTTTTCTGCGCTATCTTCTTCTACGATTGTCTCACTACTGGACTCTCCTGATTTGCTTGCATCGCTGCTTACCTGTACTTTTTTATAAATACATGTTACAACATCATCTTCAAACAGCAGATATTTCTTTCGTTCAATTTCATAATCTGACAATCCTTCTTTTTCAGAATCATCAAGTTTTGCATATCGTTTTTCAATATCTGTTAATGTAGCAACATCGTAGTCTTTAATAACGGTTGCGATAAAGAAGATTTTGTATAAGCTGTGCTTTGCCTCTTCATATGTAGCATCTGGATTATTTCTCTTTAAGGCGTCCAGCTCTTTCATAATAAGACTTTCTGGAAGCTGAATAAATGTAGTCTGGCTCATCATGGTGTCAATTAAAGTATTAATTGTATGCGTTCTTGCAAGCTGTTTTGCTTCACCACTGGAATCGTTGATTAGCTCTGTCCTCATGTCGTATAAACTTTGATACTCTGTGTTTTCACCGATATAGTTATCTGTGACAGGGTATGGCATATTATAGATATTTGTGACAGTAAGGTCTACTGTTGCATTTTCATTACCATTAAAAAATACATCTTCTATATGAACAGGCGTACCGATTGCTACATCTTTTAATGCGTCGTGAAATTTTTCGTCATACAATTCTGAGTCCTGATTATAGCCAAGTTTAAAATTTGTCTGAGTATCAACGACGGCTCCATTTTTTGTAACAGTATAATCAACCATTAGAAGGATTCCATCATCAGATGCAGTACTTAAATGAGTTGCTGTACTTAACAGTTTATCATATATAATATCATTAACATTATCTTCTGTCACCTCAATGTTATCTAAGTCTTCCACGATATCAATATCTGAGAACGAAGCCGGAAGTGATACATATTGAGTCATATTTATATCAGATAACAGTTCAGGACTTTTTACTTTCTGGACTGATTCCTGCGTTGTGTTTATCATGCCTGCGTTGTTCTTATTGATGTATAGTCCAGCTGATATGAAACAGGCCGCTCCACCAAAAAAACATAAAAAAACTATAGCTTTCTTCAATTTTTACCCCTCCTGTTCTCTCAGCATTCGTTCGTTTTGTTTGGAAGCCGCTTCAGGGTCAGCAAGTGCGATATTTCTATTTCCGGCATCTTTCTGGATGGCAAGCAGGTTTCCACTGTTTCCTGAAATTGTAAGCTTATCTCCGTTTGTTGTAGCTCCCTGGAGGACACCTCCAAAATTGCTTGTATCTGAATTAATTTCCAAAGAGCCAGACAATGAAGAGCAGTTCGCATAACAGTTTGAAAAATCTGTTACAGATTCTGGAATAGCTGCTGCTGTAACAAGACCAGTATCTCCGGCATATACGGATGATGCATCCTGTATATTAATCGGGAACTTAACAGCATCTTTAATATTGATGCAATTCTGGTAACATTCACTCATTGAAACTACAGTGTCTGGTATTTTTGTTGCTTCCCTTAAATTTATGCATCCATTATACATTCCGTTAATATTTGTTAAATTACTTGTTTTATCAAGCGAAATTGGTTTTTGTAATGATGTACATCCTTCAAACAGATACCTTGCAGAAGTAACATTTACTGGGATTACATCTGCTTCTTTAAGAGATTCACATCCTGAAAATGTATAATCCATGATTTTTAAATTTGAACATTGGAAGTAATCAGGGGTTTTTTCTAATGCAATACAGCCTGCAAATGTTTTTTTCATTGTTTTTACTGATTTCGGGATGCTGGTACAGTAAACCAAATTCTGGTTATCGGTAAACCAACCGTCCATGCTTTCAACATTTAATGTATCATCTATATACACATGAGAATATTCATAGTCATCCCACGGTGGAACACCATTATTAAAATTTGTGATATCTCCTTTTCCAATAAACTCAAGGTCTCCATTTGAATAGCATGTAACCTTTGCGTCCTCTTCGTTTGGATATCCAATATTTTTCTCCATAACAGGTTCTCTTGTAATATTAACTATTACCGTGTCTGTATATCCTTGCGAATTAATCTCAACTTCGCATGTTGAACCGTTCATAGCAGCGGCTTCTGTTTCAGAAGAGAAATTGTTTAATTTTACAAGTCTTCCAGAATCCGTTACGCCTTGGACGGAAAACATCCTTTTTGTAAATGTCTCACCCGGGGCAACTTCCCCGACAAATTCCGCCTCAATCCCAGTAACAACCGGGTCTTTCTTCAGTTCTTTTGATACTGCATTAAAACCGATAACCCCGACTGCTAATATTGCCACGCCAATTATGGCTTTAACTTTGTTATCCATATTTTACACTCCTTAGCCAATCTTGAAGTCGTCGAGGTCATCATCATCAAAATTATCCATATCTACCGGAGCTGGCTTTTTAGCCGGTTGCTCTTTTACTGGCTTTGGCTGGATTTCTTCCTCCTCTTCATCATCCTCTTCAAACTCTTCTTCTGGCTCATATTTTTTTACTTTTTTTACTTGTTTTTTTACAGCCTTTTTTGTAGGCTTTGGTTCCGGTTCAGGCTCCGGCTTCTCTGGCTCGATTTCAGATTCTTCGTCTTCATCGTCAAAAGTTTCTGCTTCAACAATCATTTTTTTGCTTTTCTTTTTAGCTTTATTTTTCTTGGATGATGTTGAAGATGTATCAATATTTAACGCTTTTTTGATTGCATCGTTATGCATCTTCATAATTGTTACATCACTGTCAACATTAATTTTCTCAAGAGCAGTTTCGTAATCGCCCTGTTCATCCCTGATGTAGTCCAATGCACTTACAATCAGATTATACATAAACTGATTGTCAAGATAAATTTGTGCTAACTGTTCAAGGGCTTCTTCGATGTTTCCGGTGTTTTCAAAGCATTCCTTGAAGTTCTCTGCATATTCATCATCCAGCAGTTTTCTGTTTCCAGTTGTCTCGTCATCGTCATTTGACTTTGTGGTCAGCAGTTTAACAAACAGGGCAAAACCAATAACAACACAACAAACACCTGCGCCAATCAAAATAATAACTGTTTTATCCATTATCTATATCCCTCCTTACTTATTGAAATTAGATGCTAATGTTGCAATAAGGTCATCTACATCTGCTGTGGAGGCATTTTTCTTGAAATATGCTCGCGCTATGATTTTGTTATCTTTGCTGAAAAACTTAACATCACCATGCTTTGAATTTAATACTCTCAGCACCTGGTCTTTTAAAGAAGCCTCCCTTGATACATCAACATAGTTCATATCACCGATTCTGATTCTGATTTCCAATGCTCCGTCGTTATATGCAACAACTTCGGCATTTGGTGCATGGAATTTTTTGATTTCCATATCATCATACTGCTCGAGATATTCAATCAGGTCTTCCGGCGTCAGGATGTGTCCGATTTCCTTAAGCTGAGATTCCATGGATTTCATCTTCTTTTCGGTTTTTCCAAGTTCTGTTGTAACCTTACTCTGCACCATATCATCAATATTTAAATTGATTTTACTGATTTCAGCGTTCTTTTCAGAAATAGTATCAGACAGTTCTCTGATTCGCTTTTCTTTAAGATTGATTTTTTCAGTCAGCTTGCTTTCAAGGGCGATTTTCTGGGATGTCAACTGCTGCACCTTGGATTTCATTCTGAAGATTTCTTCCTCAGCATCATTGTCCACATTTCCTAAGGCATTCTGTCTATTCTGGAGCGCGGCCACCTGATTCGCCAGCTGCTGGATATTCAGGATATCTCTTGTATTTCTGTCTTCGTATTCCTTGATTTTGTCCTGCATCTCTTTTTCATGTTCTTCAAGACGCTTCTGCTCCTTTTCAGCCTCTGCCTGCATTTTTGCTTTTTCGGTTTCAACTTCTTTTAATCTCTTATTGAGTTCCGCCTCACGAGCAAGGATTTCCTGCTCTTTCTGAGCCATTGCTTCTTCCCTTGATGCCACAACCTTTTCTCTTTCGGCAACGGTTTCTGTCTGTTCTGCCAGAATCTGCTGCACATCTGATGCGAAATCAGATGAGTCTTTTTTGGTCAATGTTGCTTTGTAGTTCTGTACGCAAGCATCAATTGCGGTACTGCACATTTTTAAGTATTCCTCAGTTTCTTCCGGTGCATATTTATCCGGAGAAGAATATCTTCTTACAGTAAACAGTTCATTGTCTGTGTCATAAGCACTTCTAAGCTCCGGATAGTTTGCATTAATGAACGACGCATACATTGCACCGATATCATGTGAAACATTTGTTGATACGGATACAAGGATTTCAGCGTCAAGAGGGAATAAAACGCATCTGGTAATCTTCCCTGATTCTTCATCAGAAACAGTTACTTCATTTCCTACCCTTCTTCCTCCGATGCTTGTGACCAGCTTATCAAAGATTTCCTCTGAGAAACTTTTATGCTCATCATCATAGGCCTGGTTGTCCTGCTCTGTCATTGAAACTGCGTGATAGTTGTTATCAACATTTACGATATTTACATTTGCTTCCGGGTTATATTCTTCATTTTCGGATGAATCGTCTTCAGTTTTTTCCATAAAGTTGACACATTTATTTTCAAACTCTTCGACCATATCCTGCATTGCTGCAATTGCATTTTTAGTAATATTTATTGCCTCATTTGAGGTCTGATAGGAGAAGAACTTTGAGAACGCCAGCATCTGCCCGCTTGCATAGATGTTGTAATCCCCATTATATTTTTTTATCATTTCCTGCTGAAAAATGTCTTTTGACGCTTCAGTTATCGGATACTTATATTCTCGTGCTCCTTTAATTTTAATTGTACTTGTAGAGCACTCAATGCTTACATTAATGCCTTTAATGCCGCATTCCATATCTCCGGAAATTACAGCTTTATTTTCCTGGTCTTCAATCTGGATATTATTGCCAGGAATTGAGGCTTTGATTGTCTCGGCCATCTCTAATAAAAATTTTTCTGCCATTTTTTTATTACTCCTTTCGAGTGGTTATTTTTTGTCATATTGTCATCACTTTTAATATGCTAAAAAAATATAAAACGAGTACATTTTTTTTGAAAAAAAATAAAAAATAAGGAGCGAGAATATTCCCGCTCCTAACAATTACTTGTTATCTTTCTTTTTTTTATAAACAATTACTCCACCTGCAGCTGCAAGACATACTACAATAAGAGCGCCGATTGCAAAGATATTGTTTTCATCACCTGTTTCTACTACATTATTCTGTACTTCAACATTTCCAACTTCTGTTCCGTCAGACGGTTTTACTGTTGGAGTAACTTCTGCTTCGGTTTTCTTCTTATCTTTCTTATCTTTTTTGTCCTTCTTCGGTTTTGGAGTAGGTGTAGCTGTCGGTTTTGGAGTAGGTGTCGGTGTTGGTGTTGCCACTTCGTTTACAGTACATGTATATCCATCAACTGTCTTCATGTCGTTGTCTACACCAAGAATAGTATATGAAATATCATATGTTCCAGCTTCCTCATTGTCTACGTTTTCGGTGTTTAATGTTACAGAGCTTACATACTGGTCGTCATATTCGCATCCAGATTCAGTCGGCAGGTCATCACCTTTGTCAATCTCAATATCTTTCATTCCGGTTACATGCATTGACAACTCAGGCTTTACAACACAGGGGACAGTAGCTGTTCTCTGCTCTCCTTTTGAGTCTTTGAATGTATACTTTACTTCATATTCACCAGGTTCAGTTGTATATACATTGCTAATGTCTGGCTCTACGGAATTGATATCAATACAGCTTCCGGCATTTGCAAATTCGGACTCAACAGTTGGCAAGTCCTCTTTTTCGTATACTACAATAGATGGGAGGCTGTTAATTGCCTGCTTAACTTCTTCGTTGTAGGCTTTTTCTTCTGCTTTTTTTTGATACATCATGTATCCACCAGCCCCCCCAACGGCTACCACTGCAGCTACAACAATCGCAATCAATCCTTTTTTCATTTCTTTTTCCTCTTTTCTTTATTTTTTTTGCCAGCGGCAAAAAACCGCTGGCATTTAGCATATATGCTAATTATTCGTCTTTCTTAAGAAATTTACGAAGGGAAATTCCGGCTGCTGCGATTGCTGCAAGGATAGCAGCTCCTGCCATTGCGATAATTCCCATATTTTCATCGCCGGTCTTTACATTTCCTGCTGCGGATACATCACTTGTTCCTTTCTGGGATGCATCGCCAGTTCCTGTTGAACCTGTGCCAGTTCCAGTTGAACTTCCGCCGCCAGGTAATGTTGTTGTTGTACCGCCGTTCGGTGTTGCGCTATTGCTTGGAGTAGGTGTAACATCAGAATCAATTCCAGCTCCAGGTGTAGGTGTCACGTCAGAATCACCGCCATTGTTTCCGCCACCGTTATTGTTGTTATAATCAATTCCGGTTTTCTTAAGTACATCTTTGCATTCCTGAACGATATCATTTACTTCTGTCTCTGATGTCGCACTGTTAATCTTATTAATATATTTCTCTAAGATTTTTGTTGTAGCGGAAGATGGATTTGGATATCCATTCTGCAGAGACTGGATTGCGTTTGCTTTAACCTGCGCTAAGTTAGCAGCTGTGGACTGTGCTGTTACAAGTTTTTCAACGTTTTCTTTTGCTACTTTATATACTTCCTGCATTGTTGCTTCATTTGCAGCCTGCTTTAAATTTGCTTTCTGCTTTGTTACTACTTCTTTAGCTTTTTCAAGATATGTTGCATCTGTAAACTTATTATCTGTTAACAGAGCATCCAGTTTCTTTTCATAAACTGCTCTCATGGATGTTACGTATGCTGTATTGTAATCAGATTTTGCCTGGTTGTACAGTTTTGTTACATCGTCAACAGTCTTAGCTTTCTGGATTTCTTCCTTAGCTGTTGTGATGATTTTCTTCATATCCTCTGTTACATAATCAGCTTTTGCTTTTGATTCAAGTGTAGCCAGTTTCTTAACTGCTGCGGCCTGTGCTGCTGCGAGTTCTTTATCTTTTGCGTATGTATCGATTGCTGTCTGAATGTCTTTCTGATATGCCTCAAGGATTGAAGTAATTTCCTCCTGAGTTTTAGCTGCATCTATTTTTTCAAGAGCCGGAGTTGCGATATCCTGAAGGATTGCTTTAAGCTTTTCATCTTTCTGGTCATCTACAACGGACTGAATCTGAATTTTAGCAGCCTCTTTGAGGTCTTTCAGTTCTCCTTCTCCCTGTACTTCTTTAATCAGGGCGTCTACAGCTTCTTTTGCGGACTTGAGGTTTGCGTCAAGGTCATTCATAGACTCAGATTTGTCAATTAAGTTATGGACATCTTCTTTTACGCTTGCTTTCTTCTTCTTAATTTCTTCTGTTGAGTCGTCAATTGCATCAATTGCTTTGTCGAGTTCTTCTTTTGCTGCTTTTTTAGCTTTTTCAAGCTCTTTTCTTTCTGAATTTCCATTTGTCAGTTCCATATATGATGCATATGCTTCTGCTTTTGTTTTGCCTTTAACTTCCTGGCCTGCGCAAACATTTAAATATTTGATGAACTGTTCTGCAGAATTTGCTAATGCGATACATACGTCTTCAACTCTGTTTGCTCCATCTTTCATATCTTTCGGAGCGCCAAGGTTGATAACAACGTCAATCATTGCTGTTGTGTCTCCATCCGGAGAAATACCCTTTAAGTCTTTGAAGAGATTAACGAATGAAGCCATGTCTCCGCCTACTACCGCAACAACATCTGTAAATGCAGCATCAGCAGAGTTCTTTGCTGACTCAATTGCTTTTGCGTCTGTACATGAATCAATTTTCAGAATGAATGCATTTTTTATATCACTTGTGATTGATGTGCTGTCGTTGATAACTTTTGCTTTATCATTAATCTCAGCTTTTGCAGCTTCTTTCAGCTCTTCTTTCGGATGTATAGAACCGTCGGTACTAATTTCAAGTACTAGCTTTTCGTAGTCAGTCTTCTGTTCTACACGGAAGTTTTCTACAGCATACTTGACATTACGTATCGGTGTATAAATAGAGTCGATTGGAATTACATTAACATCCGTGCAATACTCGCGATTCTCATCAGCAGGTACATAACCACGGCCTTTGTTAATTGTAATATCAATCTGCATAGTTGACTTAGAATCTAAATGACAAATAACTAATTCCGGATTTAACACTTCAAATCCAGTCAAATACTTACCTATGTCACCTGCTTTAAATT
>ENA-OPSY01000892-OPSY01000892.1-human-gut-metagenome-genome-assembly--contig:-NODE-892-length-19743-cov-2.521892_pt1 | contig 19743 bp, 15 predicted proteins | sample MGYA00241464_ERZ501920 | MGnify/ENA primary metagenome ERZ501920 (study PRJEB25962, sample SAMEA2042396) | human gut metagenome | biome: human gut; feature: human-associated habitat; material: faeces...
TTCCGTAGGGGAGCACAGTGTGCTCCCATTACTCGACATATTCGCAGCATCAGATAGCGTACTGCTACACAGGCGTTTTCATCAACGCAGGCGCGACATACCCGTGTCGCGCAACTCGTTTGCGCATTATCATGGACGGCACCTGCGAATTACACCTATCGAATAACTCCTATCTCCTACCTCCTCACTCCTACCTATTCTCAGTTGGTATCCACCGTTCTGGTCACATCGACAACGCCCTTGATGGAACGCAGGCGGCTGATCATATTATCCAGCTGATGGACACTCGTGACGTCAACCATGGCGTTGATAACACCGTAGCCGTCATTCAAATCGCGTGCGGAAATCTCATGAACGTTGATCTTACTCGAGGCAAACGCCAGCGTAACGTCACTCAGCACGCCGATACGGTTGCGCGTGGAAATCTGCAGACCGGTGGAGAACTTATTGACATGACCGGCATTGGCCGCCATATCCTCATCCCACCAGGCACGGACCCAGCGGTCGGGTTCTTCCTCGATATGGACATTCACGCAGTCGCGGCGATGGATGGAAACACCATAGCCGCGGGTGACAAAGCCGACGATCTCATCGCCCGGAATCGGCGTACAGCAGCGGGCAAACTTGACCAGACAGTTATCAATGCCTTCGACAACAACGCCGTCGCTGGATTTATTCTGGCGACGCTGCTGCTGCTCATTCTGCGGATGTGCGGCACGCTCGGCCTGCTCGCGCTGGCGGCGCAGCTTGCCGACATCGTCCTTAACCTTATTGATGACCTTGGTCAGCATAATGCCGCCGTAGCCGATGGCCGCGTACAGCTCATCGACCGTGTTGAACGAGAACTTGTTGAGCGTGTTCTTCTGCACCTCTTCGTTCTCATAGAAGCCGTTATACAGTAGGTTGGCACGCAGCTCGCGGTCGAGATCCTCCTTGCCGTTGACGATATTTTCCTCGCGGCATTCCTTCTTGAACCACTGCTTGATCTTATTGCGCGCCTCGGTGGTCTTGACGATCTTCACCCAGTCACGGCTCGGACCGTGCGTATTTGCGGTTAGAATTTCAACTATTTCACCGTTTTGTACCATATAGTTGTTCGGAACGATTTTTCCGTTTACCTTTGCACCGCTCATTTTATATCCGACTTCCGAGTGTATTGCAAAAGCAAAGTCAATAACCGTACTTTTTGCAGGAAGTGAAATAACTTTACCTTGTGGGGTAAATACGAAAACTTCTTCTTCAAACAAGTCGAATTTAAGTGTGTTAAAGAAATCGTCGGTATCTATAATATTTGTCTGTGTATCAAGCAGTTGACGTACCCATTCAAGTTTTGAATCCATATCGGTTTTACCTGATATACCTTCTTTGTACTTCCAGTGTGCCGCGATACCGTTTTCGGCAATTCTGTGCATTTCCCAAGTACGAATTTGAATTTCAAAAGGTGTACCGTTAGGACCTATAACCGTTGTATGAAGTGATTGATACATATTCGGTTTAGGCATTGCGATATAGTCCTTGAAACGCATAGGAACGGGAGTGTATAAATCGTGTACCATACCGAGTACCGCGTAACAGTCCGCAACGGTATCAACAATAATTCTGACTGCGAAAAGGTCGTAAAGTTCGTCGATTGTCTTGTTCTGCGTGTACATTTTTCTGAAAATACTGTAAAAATGCTTTGCACGTCCCGTAACCTGACTTTTAATATTCATTTGGTCAAGTTTTTCACGAAGTACGTCCATAATGTCGCGTATGTACTTTTCGCGTTCGTCCTTTTTCTGATTTATGCTCTGACGAATTTCTTCGTATGCGACAGGGTCAAGGTACTTTAAAGCCAAATCCTCAAGTTCGATTTTGATTTTTGACATACCGAGACGGTGGGCAAGAGGAGCATATACGTCAAGCGTTTCTTTTGAAATTAAAAGCTGTTTTGCACGCGGCATAAAGTTCAATGTACGCATATTGTGCAGTCTGTCGATTAGCTTTATTATAACAACACGTATATCCTTTGCCATTGCAAGAAACATTTTTCTGAGGTTTTCGACCTGCTGTTCCTCACGGGTGTTGTATTTGATTTTTCTAAGTTTCGTAACACCGTCAACAAGTTCCGCAACGCTTTTGCCGAATATCGTTTCGATATTCTCATAAGTGTAAGGCGTATCCTCTACAACATCGTGTAAAAGCGCCGCCGAAATTGCCGTTGCATCAAGCGAAAGCTGTGCCGCAATATATGCAAGCTGAACAGGGTGCTCGATATACGGTGCACCGCTGCGGCGGAATTGGTGACTGTGAGCAGATTTTGCAAGCTTATAGGCAACGTAAATCATATCTGTGTTGGCATTCGGGCTGTAACCCTTAACCATACCGATAATTTTATCTACAAGTACATCTGTATCATCAGCGTGTTGAGGTATTTTTTCCGGCGAAAGAATTACCGGCTCTTTTGCTTCGGGCATATGCTCACTTCCTTTTTATGTCTTTTAAAATTAGTTGTACGGTTTCATTCCCTTGATAATGGTTAATATCCATTTGAAATGCTATATTTACAGTATCGCCTTGATGGATAAATTCCGCAAATTCACCCATTCCGAAACCGATACAGTTTATTGTCTGATTATTTTTCACTATGCGAAGTCTTAAATGCTTGTTATCCGCACCGACAGGGGCGATATTCATAACCTGTGCGTGTGCAAGTGCGAATACGGGCTTTTCGTTGTTCATACCGAACGGCTCAAGTTTTGAAAGCAGTTTTGCATTTTCAAGAGTTACGGAACGCTCTGAAAGCGGACAGTCAATATCGACTGTCGGTATCATATCCTGTTCGGTCAATACTTCGTCTGCATATTTGTTTATCTCTTTTATGAATGAGTCAATATCGGACATATTGACGTTCAATCCTGCCGCCACTGCGTGACCGCCGAAATCAATAAGCTGTTTTTCGCAATGCGTAAGTGCGTCAAAAAGGTTGAAACCTTTTATACTTCTTCCCGAACCTTTTCCGACACCGTTAGTGTGGGAAATAAGTATGCAAGGCTTGTAATACATATCACATAACCTTGACGCAACAATTCCGATTACACCTTGATGCCAATTTTCCTGTGCAAGCACGATAACTTTTTTCTTTTCAAAATTCGGATCTTTTGCAATCAGTTCCAATGCCTCGTCAAATATTTGACGTTCGGTTTGCTGACGTTCTTTATTTTCAGTATCAAGTAAAAGTGCCAATTCTCTTGCACGGCTTTCGTCATTTGTAAGCAGCAGTTCAACGGCTGTTGCCGCACTGCCGAGTCTGCCTGCGGCATTCAATCGCGGCGCGATTGAAAAAGCAATAGTTGACGCGCTTAAAGGTTTATCCAAAACACCTGCAACTTCCATTACTGCACGAATGCCTATTCTTTTTGGATTGTGCAAAATTTTTAAGCCTTTATCCACGATAACTCTGTTTTCGCCCAAAAGCGGTACAACGTCGGCAATAGTGCCGAGAGTAGCAATATCGACATATTGGTTAAACACATCTGTGGTTTTAAGTCCGTTTTTAATTGCAAGAGCCAAAATAAGCTTGAAAGCCACACCTACTCCTGCAAGTGCGTCAAACGGATAGTCGCAGTCAGGTCTTTTCGGGTTTAAAATAGCCGCCGCAGCTGTCGGAAGTCGGTCTTTGCAAGTGTGGTGGTCGGTAATAATAACGTCCATTCCCTGAAGTTTTGCAAATTCCACTTCACCGATAGCGGTTATACCGCAGTCAACGGTTATCATAAGTTTTATACCTTGTTTGAATAGCTTGTTTACAGCCATGATGTTTATACCGTATCCCTCACCTTTGCGGTCAGGTATGTAGTATTCGACATCTGCACCGAGTGAAAGTAAAAATTTGTATAAAAGTGCGGTTGAAGTAATTCCGTCAACGTCATAGTCACCGTAAACCGCGATTTTTTCGTTGCTTTGAATTGCGTTTGTTATGCGTTCGACTGCCTTGTCCATATCAAGCATAAGCATTGGATTTATAATATCAGCCATTGATTTTCTCAGATAAGGTGCAATATCCTTGCTTTCAATTCCTCTGTTTAAAAGTATGGTTGAAATAACGCGGGGAATATGGTGTTCCTTAGATATTTCGTCAATGGTTTCTTCTTTGATTTTTTTACTTTTTATATTCCAAATCTTATCTATCATATTTTACTCCAAAACGCAATTTTTTTTACATAAATACTACTTATTATTATAACATTTTTTTAAGAAAAATTCAAGTAAAACAGGCTTTTTTGAATAAAATAATCAACAATGGTTAAAATAGAATTTGAAGAAGGGAGTGAATATAAATGAACAGTAAATTCAATAATCGCAATAACCAAAACCAACAGCAGAACCAGAACCAAGATCAGCAACAAAACCAACAGCAAAATCAAAAACAAAACAAGAAAAATAATAACTTTAACAATCAAAAAAACAACCAAAACAATTTTTAAGAAAAAAATACGGCATTGCGGAAAAATTGCAATGCCGTATTTTTTTGTTTTTATTTTTTCAGAGTTCCAAGACTTGCGGCTTTAAGATAAGCGTTAATAAAACCGTTTAAGTCGCCGTCCATAACCGCACCGATATTACCCATTTCAAAACCTGTTCTAAGGTCTTTAACCATAGTGTAAGGCTGGAATACATATGAGCGGATCTGACTGCCCCAACCGTTATCCATCTGTTCGCCTTTGATGTCGGAAATTTTTTCTTTCTGCTGTTGCTCGGCAAGCTCGACAAGCTTTGCTTTAAGCATTTTCATTGCGTAATCTCTGTTTTGGTGTTGAGAACGCTGTGTTTGACAAGATGTTACGACACCTGTCGGGATATGTGTAAGACGGACTGCGGAACTTGTCTTGTTGATATGCTGACCGCCCGCACCGCTCGCACGGAATGCTTCCATCTTAATATCTTCGGGACGAATATCAACTTCCACGTTGTCGTCAAGTTCGGGCATAACTTCGATTGATGCGAATGAAGTCATACGCTTGCCGGCGGAGTTGAAAGGTGAAATTCTCACAAGACGGTGTACACCTTTTTCGGCTTTAAGATAGCCGTAAGCATTAAGACCGTCGATTTCTATTGTACAGCTTTTAATACCAGCCTCGTCACCCGGAAGCGAATCGAGAACAGTTGCGGTATAGCCGTTTTTCTGCGCCCACATTTGATACATACGGATAAGCATTTCGCACCAATCCTGTGCCTCTGTACCGCCTGCACCTGCGTGGAACGTCATAATTGCGTTGTTTTTGTCGTAATGACCGCTCAAAAGGGTTTCAAGCGTCATTTTGTCAATATCCGCCTCGATTTCTTCAGTTGCCGAAACAACATCGGGTAACATACTTTCGTCGTTTTCCTCGTTTGCAAGGTCGATTAAAACAAGTGTATCTTCCCATTTTGAAACAAGGCTGTTAAATGCCTCAACCTTGTCTTTTAATTGCTTTGTTTTTTGAAGAACTTTCTGTGAATTATCCATATCGTCCCAAAATCCGGGCTGGGCACTTTGTTCTTCAAGTTTTGTTATCTCACTTTCCGCACCTGCGATGTCAAAGTGAATCCCTCAAATCGTTTATGCTGTCTTCAAAGCCTTGCAGCTTTAGTCTGTACTCATCGTACTCTAACACATTTATCACTTCTTTCGTTTTATTTGTTAATTTCCGTAAATCTTGTGAATTTCATCGGAATAAGTACCGTCTTGATTATACACATAAAGCGGCGGCAAAAGCTTTAATTCCTCACCGCCGTCACGCATACCCTCGATTAATACCATATTCGGTACTTTATCATATGACGGATGGACGAAACGCATACGCTTCGGCTCTATTTTATATTTACGCATGGCACACATAATGTCTACAAGTCTGTTAGGTCTGTGAATCATAAAAAATCTGCCTTTCGGAATAAGCAGTTTTGCACTGATGTTTATAACGTCATCAACAGTACACATAACCTCGTGACGTGAAATTGATTTTGTGTCAATATCGTTTTGATTACCGCTGCCGCACTTCATATACGGCGGATTGCAGGTTATTTTGTCAAAACTGTCACGACCGTATATAGAAACGGCGTTTTTTAAATCGCCGCATTCTATGGAAATACGATCTTCAAGCTTGTTATGTTCCACACTGCGCTGTGCCATTTGTGCAATATCTTCCTGTATTTCAAGACCGAAAATTTTCGGTGTGTTTGTTCTTGCGGATAAAAGCAAGGGTACAATACCTGTACCTGTGCATAAATCAAGTGTTTTTTTAGACCTTGTTTCCTTTGCAAAATCGGATAATAAAACAGCGTCAATACCAAACTTGAAACCGTTTTTCTTTTGGATTATGAAAAGACCGTTTTGCAAATCGTCCAAACATTCATCGTTTTTTATCATCAGTCCTCGTTTGCAATATTGTCAACAACCGCAAAGCTGATTTCGCCTGCTGCCGCAACTTGACCGCCTACTGTTGCTTTTACGTTTGCTTTACCCATTCCGTGACGGTAAGTAACCAAATCGGCGTGAAGCTCCAATGTATCGCCCGGAACTACCTGACGGCGGAATTTGAAATTGTTGATACCTGTGAATACACCGAGTTTACCTCTGTTTTCAGGCATTGACAAAAGCATTACAGCACCGACTTGTGCAAGTGCCTCTGTAATAAGTACGCCCGGCATAATTGGGTTACCCGGGAAGTGACCTGTAAATTGAGGTTCGTTTGCCGTTACGTTTTTGATACCTGTTATGCTTTTGCCTTCTTCAAAATCAACGATTTTGTCTATAAGCAAAAACGGATAACGGTGCGGAAGAATTTTTTGGATTTCTACGTTTGTTAGTGTGATTGGTTCGTTTTTCATAATTAATATATCCTCTCTTTTTTTAATCTCTGATGTATGCTTTTTTGTGGAATATATGAGTCGGTTCGGTAACTGTGTCGATATTGTCAAGTGCAATTCCCGCACCTTTTGCAACGCAGTCGATTATATCCGGTGCAAGCACCACTTTGACGCCGATGTCGTCCGAAATACGCTTGTCCAAACCGTAAATCAAAGAACCGCCGCCTGTCATTATTATTCCGTCTTGTATAATGTCACCGTGAAGTTCGGGAGGTGTTTCTTCAAGCACTTCCTTAATTCTCTCGGTCATATTATAAACAAAATCATCAAATGCGGGGTATAGGTCGTTTGAAGAAATAGTTACTTCTTTCGGAAGCCCCGAAAGTACGCTGATACCTTTTGCTTTGCATAACAGCTCATTTGAACGCGGTATAACACCGCCGATTTCCATTTTAATTCTTTCGGCTGTTCGCGGACCGATAATCATACCCATTTCTTTGCGCATATAACGAATAATCGCCTCGTTAAATTCGTCACCGGCGATTTTCAGCGAACGGCTGACAACGATACCGCCAAGCGATAAGACTGCAATGTCGGTTGTACCTCCGCCTATGTCCACAACCATAGTACCGTGCGGACGTGAAATGTCAAACCCTGCACCGAGTGCCGCAGCAACAGGTTCTTCTATAATGTAAATATCTTTTGCACCGACATCTCTTGCCGCCTCAATTACGGCTCTTTGTTCAACGTCCGTAACACCGCTCGGAACGCACATCATTATGCGTGGGTGACCGATTGTTCGTGAAAATATTTTTGAAAAGAAATGTTTAATCATTTCCTGTGTAAGCGTAAGATTTGAAATTACACCGTCAATAAGCGGACGAACGGCCTGTATATGCGGCGGAGTTCTTCCGAGCATTGCGAGTGCGTCTTTGCCTACGGCACAAACTTCGTTTGTTTTGGTGTTTACCGCGATAACGGTCGGCTCACGCAGTACAATGCCCTTGTTTTTGATATAGACAAGCACCGTCGCAGTGCCTAAGTCTATACTTATATCATTATTGAACATATTTCTGCTCCTAAATTAACAAAATCGGACTATACGCAAAATGCTTATAGCCATATACTATTATTATATCGTATTATTCGTTTTAACTCAACCTATTTTCAGAAGTTTTTTCGCATTTTTGTAAAAAATATTGTTACAATCTTCCTCTGAAAGAGGTAAGGCAGATAAATGTTTTGCCATTCGACCTTGCTTTTCCCAAGGTGAATCTGTCGCGTGAAGTATTTTTTCACTGCCGTGATTTTTGATTATGCGTAAAAGCTGTTCATCTGTGATAAAGTTAAGCGTAAAGGCTGTGTCGAAATATATCGGTGTGCCGACAAGGTATTTTTCGACATCGTCCCATAACTTCCAGCCGCCCAAATGTGCGGCAACGATTTTGTCACCTTTAACGTAGTCAAGAACGTGAGAAAGCCTTTCGGGAGTGCAGTGAACAGGCGGATCGATACCTATATCTTTGCCCGAATGAAGTACGGTTATAAGGTCGAGTTCCTCACATTTTTTCAGAATTTGTATTGATTCTTTGCTGTCGATGTAAAATTGCTGATATTCGGGGTGTAGCTTTATACCTTTAAGCCCTTTTTCTTTGATGTCATACAAAACACTTTCCCAATCCGATTGCATAGGGTGCAGACTGCCGAGTGAATAAATACCGTCAATACCGTTTATTGATGCGGCGAAGTTATTTATTGTTGTTGATTGCTTTACGTTCGTGGCAATCGGAAGTACAAGCGATATGTCAACGTTGTTTTCACGCATTGACTGCTTGAGTGCGTCAAGTGTACCGCGTAGTTCGGCTTTGTGTGGCCTGTATTCTTCTTTGATGTTCGATTCAAGTAATTTTATCGTTTTGTCCGCTATTTTGTCTGGAAAAATATGTGTATGAAAATCTGTCAGCATTTTAAATATCCTTTCGTTTGATTGATTATATTATAGCATAAAACAGTATATAATATCAAGAAAAAAGAACCGATTTTATTGTCGGCTCTTTAGTGGTGTTATTTATGAATTTCCTTCATTTCTTCGTGCATATTTGCGGCGTTTTGAGTAATTTTTTCAAGGTCGTTTCTTTCCTCAACCTTATCGACAAGTGATGATGCCATAGGAACGTCCGCCTCACGGCTTGCCTGATATTTATATGCAAGTTTCAAAAGTATTGGTGTAACGATGGTTGTCGCAACAACGACAAGTACAAGCGGTGCGAAAAATTCGTCTTTCATAAGTCCCATTGACATACCCTTTGTGGCAACGATAAGTGCAACTTCACCTCTTGAAATCATACCGATACCGATTTTAACCGATTGAAGATTTGTGTATTTGCATATCTTGGCACCAAGTCCGCAACCAATCATCTTTGAAAGAATTGCAACTACAAGCAATAATACGGTAAGCACTACAACCGTTGCAGACATATTGCTGAATGTTACTTTAAGACCGACGCTTGCAAAGAATACCGGTGAAAGAAGAACGTATGAAACCGTATCGAAACGGTTTAGCATATACGAAGTTTTTTTGTTGTTTGAAAGGATAAGACCTGCAACGAAAGCACCTGTAATATCACTTACGCCGAAGAAATATTCGGCGGCGAATGACATAAGCAAACAGAATGCAAATGCAAGAATTACAAAACGTCTTAAATCCTTTTTGTATTTATTAATCCACGGATTGACAAACTTGATGAAAAGAAATGCCACAACTCCGCAGAATATGAAGAAACCGAGTATCTTCAGAAGTATTACCCACAGAGAAACGTCACTGCCGGCAAAGCTTGAAATAACAGTAAGTGCAATAATACCGAGTACGTCGTCTATAAGTGCCGCGCCCAAGATTGCGTTACCTGTTTTTGTCGAAAGTTTGCCGAGTTCTTTAAGTGTTTCAACTGTGATACTGACAGATGTTGCGGTTAGAACGACGCCGACAAATATGTTTTGCAGCATTGTCTGTTGGTCGGTTACCGGGTTGTAGATCGTGGCTACAAAGTATCCGCCGATAAGCGGTACGATAACGCCGAGCAGAGCGATTATAAACGACGCAAGACCTGTCTTTTTCAGTTCCTGAACGTCTGTTTCAAGACCGGCTGCGAACATAAGTACGATAACACCGATTTCGGCAATGTTCTTGATAAAATCGGTTTCCTGCAAAACTCCGAAACAGGCAGGACCTAAAAGAAGTCCGGCGATAAGAGCACCGACTACCTGTGGCAGTTGGATACGTCTTGTTAAAAGTCCGAGGATTTTTGTACTTATCAAAATAAGTGCAATGTCGAGTAAATATTTGTAAGATTCCATTGTTGTTGCCTCCTATATAAATAAGTATTAATTTTTTAAATCTAAGAATTAATTTTACTCCTATAAGTGCATTTTATCAAGACAGCAAAAAAAACAAAAATAATAAAATTTTTTGTCTATTTTTCTACTTTTAGGACAGACGGTGTGAATTTGATTAAAATGTAATTGCAATTAGGCGTGAAGTGGTATATAATATAAATATGCTGCAGACAAAACCGTTGCAGTTTTGTCTGCTTTATTTTGTTGACAGGTTCAGCATTAAAAAATAACAGAGTAGATTCGTGTGCGTGAAGTGCGGAGTGAACGGGGAGTTGTCACTTTGACGAAAAGCCTTAGGCTTGCGGTATACGGATTGCATCCCGCTGATTTACGGTAGAGAATATTATTTAAGCTCCCTATGGTAAGGGAGCTTTTTCTTTTTGACGGGACGGCTTTGTCTGAAAGGATATGAAGTTGATGAATTACAAAGAGGCAAGAGAATACATAAAAAAAGCCTCGCAATATGGGATTGTTCCGGGGTTGGATAATATATCAAATCTCTGCGATAAACTCGGTAATCCGCAGAATGAACTTGATGTTATTCACATCGCCGGCACTAACGGTAAAGGAAGTGTAGGTGCTTTTGCCGAACAGATTTTGATTGAGTCCGGCAAGAAAGTCGGACGATATGTTTCACCGTCGGTTTTTGATTATCTTGAACAGTTTCGTATAAATGCAGAAAATATGAGTGAGGACAGATATGCTTATTATATAAGCCGTATCAGTGAAGTTGCGGACAAAATGACTCCGCACCCTACACCTTTTGAAATGGAAACGGCAGTGGCGTTTTTGTATTTTAAAGAAGAACAATGTGACGTTGTTTTGATTGAAGTCGGTATGGGCGGACGTGAGGACGCAACCAATATTATTCCGAAAAGTCTTGTATCGGTGATAACTCCGATAAGTATGGACCATATGAAATTCCTCGGCAACACGCTTGAAGAAATCGCATATCAAAAGTCGGGTATTATAAAAAACAACGGACTTGTCGTTACGGCAAAACAGGAAAATTGTGTGATGAATGTCATAGAAAACGAGTGCCGTGAAAAAAATGCACGACTTATAAAGGCCGACAGCGTGACGGAATATGAAATATCGCTTGACGGTGAATATCAACGCGAAAATGCCGCCGTTGCGGAAGAAGTGTGCAGGCATATTGACGGTGTGAGCGAAAATGATATAAAGAACGGTTTAATAAATACGGTATGGCACGGCAGGTTTGAAAAAATATGCGATAAACCGGAATTTATAATTGACGGCGCACATAATACTGACGGTGCGAAAAGGCTCAAAGAAAGTATCGAAAAGTATTACGGCAATCGAAAAATCGTGTATATAACAGGTGTGTTTGCAGATAAGGCATACAAGCAAATTGCCGAAATAACCGCACCGCTTGCGCAAAAGATATACACGATTACACCGAACAATCCGCGAGCGTTATCAAACGAAAAATATGCAAGTGCAATAAGTGAATATAATCAAAAAGTTGAGGCGGTAAGCCTTGATACAGCACTTAAATTGTGCCTTAATATGACGGACTGCGTTGTTATTGCGTTCGGTTCATTGTCATTTTTGGGTGAATTGAAAAGAAAAACGGACGACATAATAAGTATGCGAAAATGCAACAATATTTTGAAGAATAAAAATTTTCGTGACATTCTGTCAAAAATAAATTCTGCCGAAAAGGACAGAATTTACTGCAATCACGGAATTGACCATCTTTTAGACGTTGCAAGAAGTGCGTATATTTTGAATTTGGAAAACGGACTTAACATACCGAAAGAGATTATATACGGTACGGCTTTACTGCACGATATAGGACGGTATGAGCAATATAAAAACGGCACAAATCATCACAAAGCAGGCGGTGAAATTGCGAAAAAAATACTTTGTGAATGTGGGTTTGCAAGTGATGAGATTGAATATATGGTTGAAGCGGTAAGGGCGCATAGGAAAATACCCGAAAAAGCGGAAACACTCGGCGATATTATTGCGATTGCGGATAAGAGAACACGTTTGTGTATGATGTGCAACGCAATAGATACCTGCAAGTGGAGCGAAAATGAGAAAAATACAGATATAGTGTTGTAAGGGGGATAAAAATGATAATAGGAAACAAGGAATTCGGAAATCATACATATGTAATGGGTATATTGAATGTGACGCCTGATTCATTTTCGGACGGAGGTAAGTTTAATAATATTGACAGTGCTTTAAAGCATACCGAACAGCTTATAAATGACGGTGCGGATGTAATTGATGTCGGCGGTGAATCGACAAGACCGAATTATACAAAAATCAGTGATGAAGAAGAAATTGAAAGAGTTGTGCCTGTAATAGAAAAAATCAAGGCTGATTTTGATGTGCCCGTTTCGATAGACACATATAAAAGCAAGGTAGCCGCGGCGGCTGTCGGAGCAGGCGCGGATCTTGTAAATGATATATGGGGATTGAAATACGATAAGAATATGGCGGAAGTGATTGCAAAATCGGGTGCGGCGTGTTGTCTTATGCACAACAGAGAAAGAGCAGAATATAATTCCTTTGTGGAGGACGTACTTGACGACCTTAGAGAAACAATAGCCATTGCGAAAAAAGCGGGTATTGCTGACGATAAAATAATACTTGACCCCGGTGTGGGTTTTGCGAAGTCGTATGAACAAAATCTTATTATAACGAATAACGTAGACAGACTTAACGAACTCGGCTACCCTGTTTTGCTCGGTACGTCAAGAAAGTCAATGATAGGCTTGACGCTCGATTTGCCGTCAGACCAAAGAGTTGAGGGGACTGTTGCAACATCGGTTATAGGAGTTATGAAAGGCTGCAGATTTGTAAGGGTACACGATGTGCTTGAAAACAAACGTGCGATACTTATGACCGAGGCAATAATAAACAGCTGATAAAAGGAGCGGAAAATGGACAAAATATCTATCAGAGGACTTGAAGTTTTTGCAAATCACGGTGTTTTCAAAGAAGAAAACGTACTCGGACAAAAATTTATCGTGAATGCGGAGCTTGTGTGTGACACAAGAATTGCGGGCAAAGAGGATAATCTTGAAAAATCGGTGAATTATGCAGAAGTGTGCAATCTTATTACCAAAGTAATGAGAAACAACACATTTAAGCTTATTGAGGCGGCGGCGGAAGATATTGCCGAGAAAATATTGCTTGAATACGATTTAATAAGAGAAGTAACAATAACATTAAAAAAACCTTGGGCGCCGATTATGATGAGTGTTGATACTGTGGAAGTGAGCATAACGAGAAAATGGCACAGGGCATATATTGCACTCGGTTCAAATATGGGTGACAGCAAAGGTCACCTTGACGGTGCTGTCAAAGAACTTGACGCGGATAAGTGTTGCAAAGTGAAAAAAGTGTCGGAGTTTATCGTGACAGAGCCTGTCGGCGGTGTTGAACAGGACGATTTTTTAAACGGCTGTCTTGAACTTGAAACGCTTTACACACCGTATGAATTGCTTGATTTTTTGCATAAAATCGAACAGGCACATAATAGAGAACGCATTGTTCATTGGGGACCGAGAACACTTGATTTGGATATTATTCTTTATGACGATGTTGTTATGTACGAGGACGATTTAATCATACCTCATATCGAAATGGAAAACAGAGAATTTGTTTTAAAACCGCTTTGTGAGATAGCGCCTTATATAAAAAATCCCGTAAATGGAAAATCAATAAAACAACTTTTAAGTGAAATTCAAAAATAAATAATTTTGTACAAAATATTTTTATACTTTTTATGCAAAATAATACGATATGTCACTTGAAAAATATCGTTACTTATGATATATTTGTAATGTAAATGTAAAATAAGGTCGTAGACGGACGAAAACCGTCAAAGAGAGAGAGAAAATTTAATACATATCCAGTAAGAAGGAGAATTACAATGACAAACAACTTTATAAGTAACGAAACACCGATAGTCGGCAAGCTTAGTATCATAAGTATGAAAGGCTGTGAAGGCATAACGGCTAAGATTGATGAATATCTTAGAGCTTTTAGAGGTTATGAGGATACAGAAACTTATGTTACTCATGTAACTTGTCCGAGATTTGGTACAGGCGAAGGAAAATGCGTTATCGATGAAACTGTAAGAGGTCATGACGTGTATATCATATGCGACGTGTTCAATTACGGTGTTACCTATAAAATGTACGGAGTTGAAAATCATATGAGTCCTGATGACCACTATCAGGATTTGAAACGTGTTATTGCTGCAATGGGCGGTAAGGCAAGACGTGTTACTGTCGTAATGCCTATGCTTTACGAGGGCAGACAGCACAGAAGAAACGGTCGTGAATCACTTGATGCGGCACTTATGCTGCAAGAGCTTGTTCATATGGGCGTGTCAAATATCATTACATTTGACGCACACGATCCGAGAATTTCAAATGCAATTCCACTTGCAGGTTTTGATGATGTTCAAGCGACATATCAGATGATAAAGGCACTTGTCAGAGCTGTTCCTGATATATCACTAAACAAAAAAGATACTATTGTAATCTCTCCTGATGAAGGCGGTATGTCAAGATGTATGTACTATTCATCAGTGCTAAAGCTTGACCTTGGTATGTTCTATAAAAGACGTGATTACTCTGTAATCGTAAACGGCAAAAACCCTATTGAGGCTCACGAATATTTGGGACGTGACGTAAACGGTAAGGACGTTATTATCGTTGACGATATGATTTCATCGGGTGAATCTGTAATTGACGTTGCAAATAACCTTAAGAAGCAGGGTGCAAAGAGAATATTCGTATTTGCATCGTTCGGTCTTTTCTGTAACGGTCTTGAGTGCTTTGATAAAGCGGCTGCAGACGGTATTGTTGATAAGATTTTCACAACAAACTTGATTTACAGAAATCCTGACCTTGCAACTCGTGAATGGTACTGTGAAGTTGATATGTCAAAATATATCTCACTTCTTATCGATACTCTTAACCACGATGAAACTATATCAAGCCTTCTTAACCCTGTTACAAAGATTAAGAATCTTGTTAGTAAACTTGAAAATAAATAGGAGATAATTATGCAGTGTGTGTTGTTGGCGGCAGGCTATGCCACAAGATTGTATCCGCTTACGGAAAATATGCCTAAGGCACTTTTAAAACTCGGTGACAAGACTATTTTGGAAATGGTTACGGATAAAATTGACGAGGTTAGCGACGTCGAAAATATCTACATTGTGACTAACGAAAAGTTTTATAAGCAGTTTGAAAAGTGGTGCGAAAGCTATAAAGGTCCGAAAAAAGTTAAGGTTATTAACGACCATACAACGAGTAATGATAACAGACTCGGCGCAATCGGTGACTTGAAGTACGTTATTGATACGGAAAATATCAATGACGAAATTCTTGTTATGGCAAGCGATAATATATTTGATTTTTCGCTTTGCGATTTTGTGGATATGTACCGCAGTAAAAACGCTGATATGATTTGTGCGCATACGATTGAGAATAAAGAAGATTTACATTCTATGGGCGTTGTTGAACTTGACGGTGACGGCAAGGTGACAAGTTTTGAAGAAAAGCCGAAACAGCCTAAATCGGATTTGGGTGTACCGCCGTTTTATCTGTATAAACGCGATACACTACCTCTTATAGATAAATATTTGAAAGATGGCAATAATCCTGACGCACCGGGACATTTTATACCGTGGCTTATCGGTAAAAACGATGTGTACGCATATGTGTTTGACGCAGTTCGTATTGACATCGGTACACCGGAAAGTTATTATGACGCTTGTGAAAAGCAGAAAAACGGTACATTGTTTAATAACTAAAACCAAAGGGCAGTTTAAAAACTGTCCTTTTTACTTGCAATCAAAGATGAGGGAAACCTCATCTTTTTTTTTGTGTTCACAAATTGTTAAAAAACTAAATACAAAATATTCATTGACAAAAGAAACAATGTGAGTATAATAATAGATGAAAGGTCAAAGAAAGTCAAAGTCAAAGAGGTGATTGGAAAATGGGTATGAGTGATAAGATAGAAGCTTTCATAAACGAACTTCTCAAAGACGATACGGACGAATGGTTGGAGCTTAAACGAAACGAACTTGCTTCAATATTCGGATGTGTTCCGTCACAAATTAATTACGTTATTTCAACAAGGTTTAATCCCGACCACGGTTACATCGTCGAATCAAGACGAGGCGGCGGAGGTTATTTGAGGATTAAACAGGTAAAGCACGAAGATGGTATCATAATGCAGACCATCAAAGCCGTAGGCGAAAGCCTTGACGAGAAAACCGCTAAATCATATTTGGCAAACTTAATCAGGCACAACGCTCTTGATGAAAGAACAGCCTCAATTATATTCAGCGGAATATGCGACAATTCTTTGACTGTTAATCAACCGCAAAAAGACAAAGTAAGAGCAAATATATTTAAGAATATGCTTGCTATGGCAGGTAAATAAGGAGGATGATTGGAATGTATGATTTATTTTCAGATTTGTTTGATGGGTTTGATTGGTTTATGCAGCCGACAACTTATAAAGAGGAAAAGAAATGTCCCGTTTGCGGACGTACTTATTCCGATTTCAGACGAGATGGCAAGCTTGGGTGCAGTGAATGTTACAAAGTGTTCAGAGGTCCTGTAACCGAAACATTACGACAAATTCATCCGAGTACCGTTCATGTCGGTAAGATACCGTCAAAGTCAGGCGAAGAACTTAAATTAAAGAGAAAGTACGAAACACTAAAGCAAGAACTTTCGGCGGCGGTTAAAAATGAGGATTACGAAACAGCCGCAAAACTTCATAAACAGATTCGTGAAATAGAGAATGAGGTGAAAAAGTCATGATTTGGTATAAAAATAATAATTCGGACATAGTTGTTTCAACAAGAATACGTCTTGCGAGAAATGTTGATAAAACACCGTTCCCGAATGCCCTAAAGGACACAAAGGAAGTAACCGAAAAAATTAAAAACGCTGTTTTGGGCGGTAATTCGACATTGGCAAAGGATTTTGACTTTATTGACCTTGATAATACACCGCTTATCAGAAAACAGGAGCTTGCCGAAGAACATCTTATAAGTCCTGTTATGTGCGAGGGCAAAGGTAAGTCGGTTATGATAAGCAAAGACCGGACAATGAGCATTATGCTTATGGAGGAGGACCATATCAGACTTCAGATTATAAAAGACGACTTTGCACTTGACGAGGCTTACTCACTTGCAAGCAAGGTTGATGATGTAATCGAAGAAAATATCACATATGCTTTTGATAATGATTTCGGTTACTTGACAGCTTGCCCTACTAATACAGGTACAGGTATGAGAGCGTCGGTAATGATGCACTTGCCTGCACTTACAATGAGCGAGAATATCAACAGAGTTATTTCTTCGGCAGGCAGTCTTGGTATTGAAGTAAGAGGTCTTTACGGTGAGGGTACAAAGGCATACGGTAATTTGTATCAGATTTCAAACAGAATTACTTTGGGACTTTCCGAAAGTCAGGTAATCGAAAAATTGACTAATGTGGTTAATCAGATTGTCGATATGGAAACAAAAGCAAGAAATATGCTTAAAGAAAAAAATTATGACGTCATTGCGGACAGATTGTTCCGCTCATACGGTACACTTAAATATGCACGAAGTGTGTCGTCATCAGAGGCGAAATCACTTTTGTCCGATGTAATGCTTGGACAAAGTTTGGGTATAATTCCAAAGGAAAGCAAAATTGCACCGCTTGAATGTATGGTGCTTTCAGAGCCGGCGCTTGTGTGTGACGGTAAGGAATTATCACCGAATGAACGTGATAAAAAACGTGCAGAATTAATAAGAAACAATATCTAAATAACAAATAACACATAGAAGAAAAGGAGTTGATTATTATGTTATTCTCAAATTTCACAGAAAAAGCAAGAATTGCGATTAGCGAGGCTCACGATGCGGCTGCGGAAATGGGTCATAACTATATTGGCAGTGAACATCTTCTTATGGGACTTATTCGAGAGGGTAGCGGAGTGGCTGCTAAAGTGCTTGAGAAAAACGGCGTAACCGCCGAAAAGGTTAAAGATAAAATAAACGAATATATCGGTATCGGGGTTTCTCTCCCACAGCAGACCGAACTTCCGCTTACACCGCGTTCAAAACGTATTTTGGAAATGAGTGCTCTTGAAGCAAGACGTTTGAACCACAGTTATATCGGTACAGAACACTTGTTAATGGCTATCATTCGTGACGGTGACGGAGTTGCCGCAAAAATTCTTGAATCGCTTGGTGTTAATTTGCCGAATTTCTATACGGATACAGTCCGTTCAATAGAGGGTGACGTTGAAATGGAGTCACAGCCGGGCGGCGAATATCACCCAAATCCAAATTCGTCAACACCGACTCTTGACCAGTTCGGACGTGACTTTACAGCTATTGCAAAAGAGGGTAAATTTGACCCCGTAATCGGCAGAAGTAAGGAAATCGAACGTGTAACTCAGATTTTGTCAAGACGTACAAAGAATAACCCATGCCTTATAGGTGAACCGGGTGTAGGTAAAACAGCCGTAATTGAGGGACTTGCTCAGAAAATTGCGTCAGGCGACGTTCCTGAGCCGTTAAAGACAAAACGTCTTGTATCGGTTGACCTTTCAAGTATGGTTGCCGGTGCAAAATACAGAGGTGAATTTGAAGAACGTTTGAAGAAAGTTGTAAATGAAGTTCTTGCGGCAAAGAATGTAATATTGTTCATTGATGAATTTCATACAATCGTCGGTGCAGGCAGTGCCGAAGGTTCGATGGACGCGTCGAATATCCTAAAACCGTTCCTTGCAAGAGGTGAATTGCAGCTTATCGGTGCGACAACGCTTAAAGAATATAAGAAATATATCGAAAAAGACGCCGCACTTGAAAGACGTTTCCAACCTGTAACAGTCGGTGAGCCGACAGTAGAAGAAACGGTTGAGATATTGAAAGGTATTCGTGACAAGTACGAGGCACATCACAGCGTAACAATCACAGATGACGCATTGAAAGCCGCCGCAACATTGTCGTCACGTTATATCACAGACAGATTTCTTCCCGATAAGGCAATCGACCTTATTGATGAGGCGGCATCTAAAAAACGTCTTGGTTCACAGACAGAGCCTGATGATTTGAAAGAAAAAGAAAAGAAACTTGAAAAATTGCAGTCGGAAAAACAAGAGGCTATAACTGCACAAGACTTTGAAAAAGCCGCAAAAATCCGTGATGAAGAAAAGGTATTGAAAGAAGAAGTTGAAAAACTAAAATCTTCTTGGAAAGGTACAGGTTCATCTTCGGGACTTGTTGTAGACGAGGACGATATTGCCGACATCTTGGCAGACTGGACTCATATTCCTGCCGCAAGATTGAAAGAGGAAGAAATGGAGAGATTAAAGAATCTTGAAAATATTCTTCACGCAAGAGTTATCGGTCAGGACGAGGCTGTAAGTGCGGTTGCAAAAGCAATCAAGCGTGGCAGAGCCGGACTTAAAGACCCTAAACGTCCGATTGGCTCGTTCTTGTTCTTAGGTCCT
>ENA-OPSY01000900-OPSY01000900.1-human-gut-metagenome-genome-assembly--contig:-NODE-900-length-19641-cov-10.378638_pt1 | contig 19641 bp, 18 predicted proteins | sample MGYA00241464_ERZ501920 | MGnify/ENA primary metagenome ERZ501920 (study PRJEB25962, sample SAMEA2042396) | human gut metagenome | biome: human gut; feature: human-associated habitat; material: faeces...
AATTTAACTGTACTTCAGATGCCAGAGAAAATGATAAGTGAAAAGAAGATAGAACAACATATTGAAAAAGGTCGTTGCTTTACTTTAAAAGAGTATCAAAGACCTTTGAATCAAGAGATTCCATTAATTGCAGGATATGATTATCAAAAGGTTTTTCATTTGAATCAGAAAATTAAGGCAGGATATTTGGGAACTGAAAATTGTACGTTTAAAATTGTTGGGTTTTTACATAAGAATACTAGGTTGTCATCGGAATTAAATCTTGATGAAACATTGATTATGCCAACAGTAAGTAAAATGAAAACAATGAAACAAGAGAATGAAAAAATATTAATGTCAGTAAAATGTTCAGGTTATTTTTGTTATAAGAATGAGAAAGAGTATCGTCAAATAAGTAATTTGCTAAAAAGAATACGCAGGGAGACAGGTTATCGTTATGTGATACCGCAGATGAAATGGAAATCAAATAATTTATTACCAATGACAACTGAAAAAGCATTGATATTCATGAGTTTAAATTTGCTACTAGAATTCATCGTTGTATATAAAGTACTGGCTGTGAATACAAGAAAAGTGAAAACATTGGTATATAAAACAGTAGCCCTATGTACAAGTGGGAGTATATTTGCAAATGTATTTTTGCGGTTCTTGTTTCCTAAACACATAAAAATAATTCAAATATATTCTTCTGATTTTGTGGCTTATATGATAATAGTATTTTTGTTATGTGCAGGAATGATTGGATTAAAGGAGAAAAGAACATGATGGAGAAGATTCTGCTTGGGAGTAGTTATCTAGCTCAATCTATTGTTATGGCAACGATTGCATTTGCAGTCATAAGCACAGGTGTTCCGCCGCGTTTTTCAACCTCACCGATATACTTGTCTGTAATTAACTTTTTGTAGTCCTCAACACTTATGTATCTTTCCGGTTTATTTTCAGCACCGTCATTTATACCGAACTGAATAAACACATAGTCACCAGGGTGCATTTCTGTAAGTATTCTGTCAAGTCTGCCGTCGTTGTCATAACTCTTTGAACTTCTTCCGCCCATTGCACGGTTTTCAATAATTATATCGTCATTAAAATAATCGGCAAAAACTTGTCCCCAACCTGTTTGAGGGTATACCTTTGTATAGTTGTAAGTTTGTGCCGTTGAATCACCTGCAATATATATAGTAGGTTTTTCGGCTTTTTCTCGTGTCGGTAACTGTTCTATTTCTATTTCCGTCACGTTAGGGTTGTCACCCTTAACCTGTACAGTGATTTTTCCGTTTTTCGGCACAACAGGCTGTTCATTTTCCTGTGTTTCGCCTGCCTCAAGCGTGTACGCTCTTACACGTTCACCGCCGTTTATATAAATATTCGCATTTGTTTCTGTTTTTCCGCCTGTTGTTACCGTTACAGTGTAGTCACCGTCAGGCACTTCCACTTCTTTCGTAACACCGTCCGTCTTGTCTGCTTTTACTTTCGTCATATCGAATTTTTCCGAATACAATCCGTCCGCTTTTGCAATAGGTATTATGCAAGCCGACATAACAGACATAGTAAGTATAGCTGATATAATTTTTCTTATTTTCATTAAAAATCACCCCTTAAAATTTATTATATTACATCTGTAAATAAATTGCAATATAAAAAACAGTCTATTTCTTTTTTCTTAACTCTCTAAAAAATTCAGTCAATATGCTTGCACATTTATCTTCCGTTATACCGCCTGTCACATTGACATTGTGATTGAACATACCGCTTTCAAATAAATTGATAACCGAACCGGCACAACCGGACTTTTTGTCATACGCACCGAAATACAAATTTTCAATGCGTGAATTAATAATCGCCCCTGCACACATCGGACAAGGCTCAAGCGTAACATACATTTCACATCGCGGTAATCTCCAACCGCCGAGTTTTTTGCAAGCCTTGTTTATCGCTATTATTTCGGCGTGAAGTAATGCGTTTTTCTTGGTTTCACGCTTGTTGTACCCTCTTGCGATAATCTCACCGTCACGCACTATAACCGCACCGATTGGAGTTTCACCGATTGACGCGGCTTTTTTTGCTTGCTTCAGTGCCTCTTTCATAAATTTTTCTTCCATATAATTCTCCATTCAGTAGATATAACCTTATTTTATCACACCTCTTGACATATGTCAAAAATAGTAGTAAAATGTGATAAGCAACCGCGTTGGTTGTTGCTTGCCGATATACAATCGTCGGTAAGATGTAGTATGGTAGAAAAGGAGATATGAAAAATGATTGTAATTCTAAAACAAAACGCAGAACAAAACGAGGTAAACGCACTTTTAAAGCAACTGGAGGACATGGGCTTTGACCATCATTACAGTAAGGGCGAAAATTCCGCAATAGTTGGTATTATCGGTGATACTTCAACTCTTGACACAGACGATTTAAAGACTATCGACGTAGTCGCAGACGTTAAGAGAGTTTCCGAGCCGTTCAAGCTTGCAAACCGCAAGTTCCACCCGGATAACAGTATTTTCAACATTGCCGGCAGAACAGTAGGTGAAGGTCATTTCAGCGTCATTGCAGGTCCTTGTTCGGTAGAAACAGTTCCGCAAATGACAGAAACAGCCGAAGCAGTTAAAAAGAGCGGTGCTTCATTTTTAAGAGGCGGTGCATTCAAGCCGAGAACATCACCTTATTCATTCCAAGGACTTCATGACGAAGGTCTTAAAATTCTTCTTGAGGCAAAGAAGGCAACAGGACTTCCGATAGTTACAGAAATTATGAATCAGGCACATCTTGATTTGTTTGAAGATGTTGATATAATTCAAGTCGGTGCAAGAAATATGCAGAACTTTGAACTTTTAAAGGAACTTGGTAAATGCAATAAGCCTATACTTTTAAAGCGTGGTCTTTCAAGCACAATCGAAGAATGGGTTATGAGTGCGGAATACATTATGGCAGGCGGTAACGAACAGGTTATTTTCTGCGAAAGAGGTATCAGAACTTACGAAACATTCACAAGAAATACTCTTGACCTTTCGGCAATACCGGCATTAAAGTCAATTTCACACTTGCCTGTAATCGTTGACCCAAGTCACGCAACAGGTTTGCCGTGGATGGTTGAATCGCTTACAAAAGCGGCTATCGCAGTAGGTGCAGACGGTATTATGATTGAAGTTCATAATAATCCAAAGAAAGCATTGTGCGACGGTGCTCAATCACTTACTCCGCAGCAGTTTGACAATGTTATGCAGACAGTTAAGAAGCGTGTTGAGTTTGAAGGTAAAATTTTAGGTTAATTTAAAGGCAGTCGATTGACTGCCTTTTTGTTTGCAAATTTTCAGATAACAGCACCACCGCATTTGTTTGCAATTTTGTATGTAGCCATATTTTATTTTTGATTTTGCAAGTAGCCACCCCTCCGTCACTCGTTCCTCGTGCCACCTCCCCTCAATGGGAGGCTTTTTATTTTCCGCCAAATCCCGTAAGGCTCCCCTTGAGGGGAGCTGTCGACACTGTCGACTGAGGGGTGGCTCTCTATTGAATTTCAATCACGCAAACGGGCGCCCACCGGTCGCCACTCCGAAATTCTCATAAACGATAGCAAACTTAATCACACAAAAAGGGCGACCAACTGTCGCCCCTACTACACAACTATTCATCTTTATGAAAGTGTCTGTAAATCGCATAAACCAAGGCACCGACTGACAAAACAGCTATGTATATCGCAAAAGCAACAAACACAATACTACCTGCTTTTGTGGGCGGTGTATATATATATCTGCGATAACCAATCACATCTTTATTCACTGCCAAAGTTACCGTTGCAAAAGCAATCGTAACCAAAGTCAGCAGCCCGCCTATATAATACTTTTTCATAAAACCCCCTTATCTTACCAACAAATACACCGTATATGCCACATACATAAAAATCATAACCACACCGCAAGGGCGATTAATCTTTTTATTAGCAAGTGCAAAAATATAAGTAAACAAGCATATTCCAATCAACACACAACCGTCAATTACCACATTAAAGTCAGTACCTATTTTACCGATCGTCGCCGATATTCCGAGAATGAACAACAAATTAAATATATTCGAGCCGATTACGTTACCTACCGCAATATCATTTTGTTGTTTTCTTGCGGCAACAATCGAAGTCACAAGTTCAGGAAGTGATGTACCTATTGCCACAACGGTAAGACCGACAACTCTTTCACTCATTCCCGCCATAAGTGCAAGTTCCTTTGCGCCTTTAACAGTAAGCTGACCGCCGACCACAACACCGACAAAGCCGATTATTATAAACAATAGGCATTTCCACATTGGCAAATCTGCCTTTTCGCTATCCTCCGCACTTTCAATTAATTTGCTTTCTTTCTTACCCATCACAACAGAACCGACCATAAACACCGCAAACAATGCAAGAAGTATAATACCGTCCAATCTTGTCAATGCAATATCACCATGATTTAATGTCATTAAAAGCACAATCATTACAGCGGTTATACCGATACAGAATGGAAAATCACGTTTTAGGATATTTCCTTTTACAGCAACAGGTGCGAACAAAGCACTTGCACCAAGTACAACAAGCGTATTAAATATATTTGATCCAATTATATTACCGATTGCAATTTCATTACTGCCTTGCAGTGACGCAGTTATGCTAACCGCCGCCTCGGGCAAACTTGTTCCGAACGCCACTACCGTAAGTCCGACTATATATGCCGGAATTCTCAACTTTGCCGACAAATCACACGCACCGTCAACAAACAAATCCGCACCTTTAACCAAAAGCACAAACCCTATCACCAAAAATAAAATCATCAAGATCATTACATATAAACTCCTTTTCCTCTGTAATTCCTCATAAAAGCAAAGTAGACAAAACCCATATGGGTTTTGTCTACAATTAAATTGTCTAATCGAATTAGTGAACGATAGCCATTTCTGTATCCTTATCAAAGATATGAATTTTGTTTGTTTCAAATGCAACCTTGATTGTATCACCAATCTTAGCTGTTGAACGTTGATTAACTCTTGCTGTGAACTGTTCACCTGCAAGTTCAAGATACAAATATGTTTCAGCACCCATCATTTCAGTAACTTCAACGTATGCATTACATACAGCCTCAGGTCTGCTTGAAATGAATGCCTCGTCATCGTGAATATCTTCAGGTCTGATACCAACGATTACTTCCTTACCGATATAACCTTCAAGTTCAGGTGTAACCTTACCGTTAGGAATCATAATCTTGTTATCGCCAAATGATGCGTATACGCTGCCGTTTTCCTTTGATAGTGTAGCAGTAACGAAGTTCATTTGCGGTGAACCGATAAATCCTGCAACGAATACGTTATCAGGCTTTGTATAAAGGTTAGCAGGTGTATCAACTTGTTGAATAACACCATCCTTCATAACAACGATACGAGTACCCATTGTCATAGCCTCTGTCTGGTCATGAGTAACGTACATAAATGTTGTTTGAAGTTTGTTATGTAACTTCTTAATTTCAGTTCTCATTGCAACTCTTAGCTTTGCATCAAGGTTTGATAGAGGTTCGTCCATAAGGAATACCTTAGGATTACGAACGATTGCACGACCCATGGCAACTCGCTGTCTCTGTCCACCTGAAAGAGCCTTTGGCTTACGGTCTAATAATTTCTCAAGGTCAAGGATTCTTGCTGCCTCCTCAACTTTTGCCTTAATCTCATCCTTTGGAACTTTTCTAAGCTTAAGTCCAAATGCCATGTTGTCAAATACTGTCATATGTGGGTAAAGAGCGTAGTTCTGGAATACCATTGCGATATCACGATCCTTTGGCTCTACGTCATTCATAACCTTTCCGTCGATGATAAGCTCTCCTGAAGAAATCTCCTCAAGACCTGCGATCATACGAAGTGTTGTTGATTTTCCACATCCTGAAGGTCCTACGAAGATGATGAACTCTTTATCTTCTACTTCAAGGTTGAAATCCTTAACTGCCTCAAATCCGTTTGGATAAACTTTGCAAACGTTCTTTAATGATAAACTTGCCATTTTAAAAATACCTCCTAAGTATTATGTACATATATGTAACTGTTCAGTGCCTTGACTGTCTGTTACCTTGTTTCTTTGTATCTTTATAATACAAAACATATCGTCAATTGGCTATAGTCAATCCGCCAAATAATTTAACGTGTTGTTGTCATTATGACGAAACACAGTCTGATATCGAAACAATTACAAGGTAATTACTGCAATAAACGTACTAATTACAGCTTAGAATATCCAAAGCCATTGACCATAGCCTCAATCGGCAGCCCCTTCTTGCAGAATGGACACTCTGTAACAGGATATGTCTGGTAGTTTACCACATCATCGTCATCAAACAGCTTATCAATCTTTACTCCATTGACCTCATCGATGGTTGAGAATATGGACGCAATACATGTGACCATACCGCCATAATAGTTGATACACTCCATCGCTCTTCTGATCGTCTCACCTGTTGTGGTAGTTGCCAGAAGAAGTACAACATGCTTGCCATCTATAGCCCCCTTATTGTTATCCCTGAAAAGCATCTGTCCGTTGTTAATCTCAGGCGATACAACGTAAATTGTCTCGTGCTTATTCACAGACATAAGTCCGTTTCTCTCAATCTCCTGGCTTAAGAATGCACCAATCATTTCTGTTCCATCCATACATACGATTGTATCTATATATGAATGATGCGGTACCTTGGTGTAAAGAGCCTTTGCTGCTTCCTTTGCCTCGGACACACGGGTCTTGATGCTTGTCACATCTACATAATAATTAATATGCGAATGACTCGTAGCAAAATGTCCCGGTATAGCGTGTAAGTTTAAGCCTGCACTCTCCTTTGATTTAAATTTTACAATACGATTTTCCATGATAAGTCCCCCTTTTCAAGTAAAGATTTGTTTTAATTGTAACTCATTTGTGATTAATTAGCGCCTGTAGAACCGAATCCACCGGCACCGCGCTTCGTATCTGAAAGCTCTGACACCTCATTAAACTCAACAGCCAGATATGGCATGACCACAAGCTGCGCTATACGATCTCCGGGATTAATAGTGCGTGCCTGCGTTCCATCATTGTGAAGAGCCACAATATACTCTCCCCTGTAATCACTGTCACACACACCCACGCAGTTTGCCGGGCGAAGTGCCTGCTTTGCAGCTAAACCGCTTCTGGCAAAAACTGCCCCAAAATATCCGTCAGGAATCTCTATCGAAAGCCCCGTGCCTATCTTTGCTGTCTCGTGTGGCTCAATGACAAGCTCCTTAGTAATGTCGGCATATAAATCATAGCCTGCTGCATATTCACTTCCCCTTGTAGGGATTTTGGCTGTGGTTGTCAATTTTTTTATATTTATTTTCATTTTATAATTTCCCCTGATGTAATTTTATATATGACCGTCTATAGCCATTTATTACCCAACCTGTTAACTAATTATTTCCACTCCAGACTTGAGTGCTCAATCTTCCTGTCACGAAGCATAAGCTCTGAGACAGCCTCCTTTGCCGGCTTATCCTCAAAAAGCACTCTGTTTACTTCCTCGATAATCGGCATCCTTACATCATATTTTTCTGCAAGGGCAAGTGCAGCCTTTGCCGAATAGATGCCCTCTACAACCATCTTGACTTCTTTTGTTGCTTCATCCATTGTGTACCCCTGACCTATGAGCATTCCGGCCTTTCTATTACGGCTGTGACGACTCTCACATGTAACAATAAGGTCTCCGATACCTGTCAGTCCAAAAAGTGTCTCCGCCTTTGCTCCCATCTCAATCGCAAGCACAGATATTTCTGCAATTCCTCTAGTAATAAGCGCTGCCTTTGTATTATCTCCATAGCCAAGTCCGTCTGCCATGCCTGCTGCAAGTGCTATGACATTCTTGAGGGAGCCTCCAAGCTCCATTCCAAGCACATCAGGACTGGTATACACACGAAATACCTCATTCATAAAAAGATCCTGTACTATCTCAGCAGTCTTCTGTGTCCTTGCTCCTGCAACAACAGTCGTAGGAAGCAGCTGTCCGACCTCCTCTGCATGTGAAGGTCCACACATTACAGCCACATCAGCGCAAGGTATCTCACTCTCTACTACATCAGATATGGTCATAAGAGTGTTTTCTTCAATTCCCTTTGCCACACAGACAATTATCTGTCCTTTCTTCACAAACGGAGCCATTTTTACTGCTGTGCTTCTGGTGAATACAGAAGGTACCGCAAGTACAAGTATATCGTTATTTTTGATTGTTTCCTCTATATCTGTTGTAAAGGTAATGCTATCCGGAAGCTTTACTCCAGGAAGCTTATCAATATGCTCATGCTTTTCTTTAAGCATCTCAATCTCGCTCTCCACGATTGACCATATTTCAACAGAATGTCCGTTATTTGCAAGCACCAGGGATAATGCTGTTCCCCAGCTTCCTGCACCTATAATACCTACTCTACTCATTTTCTATGCCTCGTATTTTATATAATTATTATAATCAAAAACTATTATTTACTTTGCCTTCTGACCAAATTTATTTTCAGTTCCGCTTAAAAGTCTCTTGATATTGGCTCTGTGTCGCCAGATAGCCATCGCCGTAAAACAAGCAGCAAGTATATCAAACTCGACCGCATAATTGCCACTTACTCCAAGCAGCCCCATATGGTTAAACACAATTGCCTGAATCAGAAACGATATAACAACCAGTATAGAACCAAGCGAGACATATCTTGTTATGGCTACAGCAAGAATAAACAATACCAAACATATCGGAGCCGCAATCGGACATACAGCAAGTATCACACCTGATGTACATGCTATTCCCTTTCCTCCCTTAAAATTGAGAAAGAACGGAAAATTGTGTCCAAGCACCGCTCCAAAGCCTGCATACAGCTCTATGCATTTAACAGCCTGTGGATATGTATTTCTATATATGAAATAAAATATCAAAACCGCTATGATTGCCTTGAACAAATCACCAAAGAAGGTAACTGCACCGGCCTTCCATCCAAGTGTCCGAAGCGTATTGGTGGTGCCCGAATTGCCGCTTCCATGCTCTCTTACATCTATTCCATGTGCCTTACCATAAAAATATCCGGTCTGAAAGGTTCCAAAGAAATATCCTACGACCAATGCTAAAATCCTAGCCAGTATCATTTTACTCATTTTCCTTTCGTTCTCTTGTAATAAACTTAAGTGCAGTTCCCCTGAAACCAAATGTATCCCTGATTCTGTTCTCAAGATATCTGGTATATGAGAAATGCATAAGATTCTTGTCGTTTACAAAGATTACAAAGGTAGGCGGCTTAACCGAAACCTGAGTCACATAGTATATCTTAAGTCTCTTGCCCTTGTCTGTAGGCGGCTGCTGCATGGCAACTGCCTCCGTAACGATCTCATTTAGCACTCCTGTTGCAACACGCATTGAGTTATTTTCTATAACAACATCGATGAGCTCAAATATCTTGTTGAGTCTCTGACCTGATTTTGCCGAAATAAACAGTATCTCTGCATATGGTATAAAGCTTAATATCTGTCTGATTTTCTCTGTGTGCTGCTTTACGGTATTATTATCCTTTTCAATGGCATCCCATTTATTGACAGCAATGATAATTCCCTTGCCTCTTTCGTGGGCAATACCCGCAATTTTAGCATCCTGCTCAGTAACTCCCTCTGTAGCATCTATCACTACAATGACAACATCAGCTCTCTCAACTGCGGAAACTGCACGTATAATACTGTATCGCTCTATATCCTCTTTTATCTTATTCTTGCGCCTGAGACCGGCTGTATCGATAAATATATACTCCTTACCATCATATTTTATGGCTGTATCGATAGCATCTCTTGTGGTGCCTGCTATATCTGACACTATTACCCTGTCCTCACGGGCAAGCTTGTTGATAAGTGATGACTTACCTACATTAGGCTTACCTACTATAGCAACCCTCGGTCTGTCATCCTCATCGTTCTGCTTAGATGAATCCGGAAAATGCTTTACAACCTCATCAAGCATATCTCCAAGTCCGAGCATCGAAGCTGCAGATATAGGATGTGGATCACCAATTCCTAAGTTATAAAACTCATACACATCAGTCATATACTTTTCAAAGCTGTCCACCTTATTGACAACTAATACAACCGGCTTGTGTGAACGACGAAGCATATCCGCTACCTTTGAATCGGAATCAACAAGTCCCTGCTTCACATCTGTAATAAAAATAATAACATCTGCGGTGTCTATAGCAATCTGTGCCTGCTCTCTCATCTGTGACAGTATCACGTCTCCGGATTCCGGCTCAATACCACCTGTATCAATCATGGTAAAATTATAATCAAGCCATGATACATCTGCATAGATTCTGTCTCTTGTGACACCCGGAGTGTCCTTTACTATAGATATCCTCTCTCCTGCAAGCGCATTGAAGAGAGTAGATTTTCCAACATTTGGACGGCCAACGATGGCCACTACTGGTCTGCTCATATACTCTCCTGTTCTAAATTCATATTAGATTATAGACTAATTGTAACTATTCAGAATAATGATAAAATAATAAACAAAACATCTATAACAGAGTAATTATATCACAATATCATTTACAGAGACAACTATTCATATGTCAAAAGTGGTTCTTTTGATGAAATTAATCCATTTTCTTTAAGAACAGCTATCAGATTAGTACAGTTTTCGCCAAAACTAATGTTGACCGAATACGTTTCAATACCATCGGAACGGGCATCCTCAAAATCAGAATACTCCTTTGTCACACCCAGTATATCCAACAGCTCCTCATACCATGTGAAGCCATAGACATTCCAGCTTTTTCCAATCCTGTTGCCCTTTGGCACTGTAAAATTCAGCATAAGATCGTACATATAGCTGTTATCCTTATCCACTCCGTCAAGCATTCTCTTCAAATTATATTCCTGCATTACACCGGCCTCAACATCCTTCTTTACAGCCTCAAAAATATCCGCTGCAACTTTTCCGTTAAAGCTCTCATTCAGCACATCTACATATTTATCATCATACTGCTCTGCCGAGCCATTGATAAAGGTAATATCTGTCGTATCACACTGCATTATGGCATTAATAATATTCTGTGGTTTATTTTCCTCCGCCATAATCGCCCTGCACTGCTTATGTGGATTAAAATCATCGGTTGTATGATATACACGGTTGACCTTTTCTCCGTTTTTTAATGTATATGAGATCGTAATATTCCAGGAATCATTATATCTCTTTTTAAAATAATCCTTTTTCTGCGCCATAAGTATCTTTTGAGTCTCTAAAATCTTTTCAACATCCTTTCCCTCCAGGTTGATATCAAAATCTATGGCTATACTGGCAGAATCAATATCAGCAAGCTTCGGTATATAATTTTCCTGCACATTTCCGTAAACTGTTATACCTCCAAATACAACTACAACAAACCCACCAAAAGCAATGATTTCCTTAAATAGTGCTTTAGAAAAAATTTTAAAATTCTTCCTTATAATCATCTCTAAAAGTAAGAAGACTATGATTCCAAGCACCACTGCAAGCATCATAATTGCAGGAACGCCAATGCTGATTCTAAGTCCAAGCAAAAGCGACGCTGTGACAGTAGATAAAATCAGTCCTCCAAGACAGCCAAGCACCCATCTGAAAACCGGCTTAAGTTTTGGAATGGCAATAAAGCTTCCTGCATTTTCCAAATCTCTGTGCTTATAAATCTTATAAGAAATAAAGTATATAACTGCCGCCGCGATGACATAGACTACGATAGTGTTTGTACCTCTGAAGGTATATTTAATACAGTAATAATCATCCCCTGCTTTCTTCATGCCAGGATGAAATCCTACACGATTGAGAAGCTGCAACATGGGTGCAAACCACGTAACACTTATTTTCCTTACAAATTCCATATATGGAAGCCCGTATGATACATATGTGAGCACATTGGCAATGGCAATAACCGCTCCTCCATACAAAAGATTGACAACCGCATACATCACCGCCACAGAAACCAGCTGTCCTGTAATCATTGCGCACAGACACACCAGGCTGTACATAAAAAATGATATTCCCATTGCAGCAAGCAGATTGATTCCAATATGTACCACCTTAGTATTTCCATATGATATACATATAACAAACGACATAATGTACTTAATTATCTGCGGAATCCACATAAACAGCAGACCTGTCAACACATTGGTCGAAAAAAGCTGCCGCCTTGTCACAGGCATAGAGTGAATCATATTACAAGCTCTCGAATTATACAGGTAACTGAACATTGCCATGCCTGTAACCAATGCCATGACAAAAATGAAAATCATATCCGCCTCCATGCTGATAGCCGGGGATATGATATCAAGCATATACTTATGCCAGTTTTTACCATAAATAAACTCTGCATTCTTAAATCTGCTCCACATGGAAAACGGACCGTTGAGTAATAACACTATTGTATACAGTGTCCAGATTGGCCAGTAAAGCTTTACATTCTTTTGCAGCATAGTTCTATTAATAAATGATATCTTTGACTTCATAGTCCTCTCCTCCCATCTCATAGATAAATATTTCCTCCAGAGTAAGAGGCAGTACATCCACTACCTGCGGACTGTCTTTGCCATCTGTAATCGCCTTTACTACAGCATCTGGCTCTCCACGTACTATAACAGTGTATACTCTTCCTATATTTGACATATGAAGTACTTTAAAATTCTGTGGTATCTTAGGCATACCATACGGACACGCAATCTGAATCTTTGAAATATTGCCCTGCAGCTCCGTAAGTGACCTCTCTATCATAATCTTTCCATTATTAAGAATACCTACATGATCACATACATCCTCAAGCTCACGCAGATTATGGGACGATACAACAACTGTGGTATTATTAGCAGCTACATCATCAAGCATGATAGACCATATCTGTCTTCTCATAACAGGATCAAGCCCATCAACAGGCTCATCGAGCACAATAAGCTTTGGTTTACAGCACAGTGCAAGCCAGAAGGCAACCTGCTTCTGCATCCCCTTCGAAAGCTTTCTGATATTTCTTTTAACATCTATAGATGGGAAAAACTCCTGCATCCTGTAAAACTGCTTCTCATCAAAATTTGGATACATTCCCTTATAATAATGCATCATATTAATTGTATCAGATTGCAAAAAATAAAACATATCATCCGGAATGTAAGCCATATGTCCTTTAATCCTTGCATTTTCATATACAGGCTCACCATCAATAAACACTTCCCCTGCATCCTGTCTCATTACACCTGTAATATGCCTGATAAGTGTAGATTTTCCGGCTCCGTTTGGGCCTACAAGCCCATAGACAGCTCCTTTTTCCACGTTCATATTCACACCATCAAGTGCCGTAAAATCGTCAAATTTTTTCACTAAATTATTTATCTGTATCATCATTACCCTCTGTCACAACATCTTCTGTCTGCATATCTTGTGTTATAAATCTGACTAAGTCATCTTCCATGCTCAGCTGCTCTTTCGCATCATCCATTCTTGTTCTCAATTCCTCAACAGGTGTTTCCAACACAAATAACTCTGTCACCACCTGGTCAAAGAGTATTTTCAAATTCCTTGTCAGGCTCTGCCTGGCTGTCTTAGCATCAGCAACAAAGGTTCCTTTACCACTTTTAGTATAAAGATAGCCTTCCTCCTCAAGTTCCCTGTATGCTTTTGCGATAGTGTTAGGATTGATTGCATACTTGCAGGCAAGCACACGTACAGACGGTAGCTTTTCGTCCTGCTTAATAACATTCATAACAATCATTCGTCTGATGCCTTCCTTAATTTGTTCATAAATAGGCTTTGAATCTCGATAATTTAACTGCATATCGTTCTCCCCGGTTCATATACGCCAGTACCACTGTGCCTTTTATATTAACTCAAAGAACCAAAAAACTGTCTGGCAGCATCAGTTCCCGCACAGTGTACTATCCAACGTGATACACCTATTTTAACATATATAGCTTTAGGCATTTCTTATTATTTCCTTAATAGATTGTGCGAAAATTACTTAAGAAACATAAAAGCCCCAAGATTTCCACGCTTTCCATGACTTGCTCTATGCGAAAATAAAAGAGAGGGATTACAACAAGTGCATATATTGCTTATGGCAATATTGTCTTCCTGTACTCCTGCCTCCACAAGCACTCTCCTGTTACATTCCCAAAGATTGAGCTGATATTTGCCAGCTCCCTTATAGAGCAGAATATCACTCGCATGAGGATCGTCTGTTGTCGCAAACTCATCCACAAAACACTCTGCAACATCCTGACTTATCTCATAGCAGTCCTGACATATTGAAGGACCTATCGCTGCTATAACATCATGTGCCTCGGTACCAAACTCCCTGTTCATAGCAATAAGTGTCTGTTTTCCCATGCGATTTACAGTACCTCTCCAGCCCGAATGGCTAAGTCCTATTGCCCTATGTACCGGATCAACAAAATAAAGCGGTACACAATCAGCATAAAATGTGGCAAGCACAACATTTGGCTCATTCGTGATAAGTCCGTCCACATCTGTATATGGTCTCTTTCTTGTCACCCCGATGCCACACTGCTTTTTTCCAACTCTCAAAACATTGGTAGTATGTGTCTGGTCTGTCGTAACAATCTGTCCTGCCTCTGCTCCGATTGCCTCCGCCACTCTTTTATAGTTTTCTAAGACCTTTTCCTCGTCATCTCCACGTGTAAAGCTTAGATTTAAGCTTTCAAACATCCCTTCACTGAGTCCACCAAGACGTGTTGTAAAGCAATGCTCTATCATAGAAAGCTCATTTAGCTTCCTAAAATGTAACAAAGGAACAACACTTCCGCTTGAAAGGACGTGCTTTTTTAATTCCAGAACATCTTTATCATTCTTTGTAACAAAATCATTTATAGTAATTTCATCAACATTTTTGTGTATGTTTTCAGCCTGCATATTCTTATCCTTCTTTATATTCTTATCAATCTTTATATTCTTATCAATCTTTATATTCTTATCAATGTCTGTCTTCATATTTATATATATATGCAACTATATATTACCGATAACTATTGCTGTTTATAATTTCCTGATTCTTGTCTGTTTTCACGAAATAGTCTGGTCAAACGTTTATAAATTAACGGTTCCGTAATACCTGTCCGTAACTGCCAAGCCAATAGTTATTGACTACCCTCAAATGCATTCTTCAACACAGTAACCTCGTCATCATCCACTGCTATCACATCAAATCTGCATGGCGTCCACTCATTCAGACCATGTGTCATAAGATAATACCTTGCAACTGATATGATTTTTTTCTGTTTGCTGTAGCCAACTGCTTCAAGAGCCCTGCCGCAGCCATTATCCCTACGGTATTTCACCTCACAAAAACATATTGTATCTCCTTCCTTTGCGATTATATCTATCTCTCCAAAGCGGTTTCTGTAATTGCAGGCAAGTACACTATATCCCATATTTATCAACTGCTCAGCTGCAAGCTGCTCATATATACTTCCAACACTTCTTTTATTCATAACTGTCTCACTTATCATATAACCTACACACTATCTTTTGTCAATTTTTGCCTTGAGCTTATCTTGCCAAAATCTGCTCACCATTTGTCACTGAATTGTTGTATTGATTTACCAAATTTGATATCTGCATAGCATCACCCTGATATAGTATCGCTATGTTTAAGTATACATGTATAAATTGTATCATTTATTGGTATTTCTGTCACTATATTACTGTTCACACACCACAATGTAACCGGCAACAATTGATTTCTTTCAAAAATCAGGTAAATTCCACCATATTCTTCCTATACCACTTTGGACAAAGATTGCGCTGACATTGTGGATTGAACCGCTCCCTTATATCAGTGTGCTCAAAATACACCTTCCATAACTGCTCAAAACTGTCTGTCTTCACCGGCACACTTCTCTCAAGCTGTTTAAATTCACTTTCATTGATATAAAAGCACTCCTTAAGCCTCGGGTGGACCACTGCATACCTTCTTCTATCATCATAGATTACAAAATTTTCCCCGGGATACCTGTCCACAAAATGCCACATAACAACCGGTATCATATCGCATTTTGGTTCAAAGTGCGCCAGCAGATAGTTTCCATTATCACTAAAACGAATAAACCCTCTTATCTTGTCAGCCTCTTTATTTACCTTTCTTGAAAGCTCAAATACCTCCATAACATATTTATCGGTCATATGCTCCATAATCCTTTGTCCCACCTTAAATGCTCTGACAAGAAATCCAAGCACTATTGTTGCTCTATTATCAGAATAATGGCACAAAGCATCAAATACAGTCTCATATATCTTAAAACCAAGCTTCTTTTGAATTGTCAAAATTGTCTTTTGGACCTTTACCTCATCTGTTTCAATATCTATCATCTTTGAAAAAAGTGTATAGTTTCCTCCAATGCCTATCTCAATAGAAATATTGTCCCTGTATACTTCGTGATTTTCTTTTTGCATTTGATTTTTGTATACAAAAGCATCATATATAGCGGTAAAAATCCCATTTATATTATTATCACATCTAAGTATTATATTATCCATGCATACTTCTCCCTGCAGCTTTACAAAAATATTGTCTATCCAGATATAAAATCAAATATACTCATCTGCTCATAAGTACATGATTTATTATCAGCTAAAAGCATAGTATCCGGCCTTTCGTTATATATGAGATGCCTTGTAATATAGCTTTGATCAAGCTTTGTATTGTACATCATACGACCATCACAGGTGATAAAGTACAGTGCTCTTTTGAGCACGACACCCATTTTCTTTAAATCTGTAAACGAAAGCTTTGCATGCTTTCTGGCTTTTATAATACGCCTTACACTGTTAGTGCCTATTCCCGGGACCCTGAGAAGTGTATAATAATCCGCCGTCATAATCTCAACCGGAAAACACCCCAGATGACCTACAGCCCACTGACACTTTGGATCAATATAATCATTAAAGTTCTGATTATCCTCCGACAAAAGCTCTCCTGCCTTAAAGCCATAAAATCTCATAAGAAAATCTGCCTGATAAAGCCTGTGCTCTCTCTTTAACGGTGGCGGCTGCCCGATACCCGGTAATGACTCATCCATATTAACATTCACAAAAGCCGAGTAAAATACTCTCTTCATATCAAACCTGTTATACATTGCTTCTGCTACAGATATAATCTGATAATCACTCTCTCCGGTTGCTCCCACAATCATCTGTGTACTCTGCCCCGCCGGCACATAATATCTGTCCGGTCTTTTGATACTTAAGCCTGTATTATTGATATAATCACCATCTCCATAAGAAACGTCCGTTGTCTGATAGACAACTCCCGGATCAAGCTGCACTCCCATGCCCCAGCTTTTTTCTGCAAGCTTATCAGCCTTCCCGCAATCTGTAGCAACCCTAAGGCTTCTGTGATACTCTGATAATCTTGCAGTACTATCTTTTATTTCGGCCATCTGCTCATAATATGCCTGCTCATCTATATACATACGGTTTTTCATACTGCTATTGCCATGATACATTCGGCTGTCCTTTATACCATTTTGAATAAATCTCATAGGTGTAAGAATGTTTTTACGCGCCTTATTCGGAGCAACTGCCCTAAGCCCTTCCGCTGTGGGCAACTCCAGATTAACACTCATCCTATCACAAAGATATCCAATCATCTCAAGAATCTCAGAGGAGGCTCCCGGTATACCCTTGATGTGTATATACCCATTGAAATGATATTTGTTTCTCAAAAGAAAAAGCGTGGTATATAAAAGCTGCATGGTATGCTCGGGCGATTCTATGATACCGGAGCTTAAGAAAAGTCCCTCTATATAATTGCGTCTGTAAAACTCAACAGTAAGGTTACATACCTCCTCAGGCGTAAATGTCACTCTTTCAACATCATTAGTGCATCTGTTGATACAGTATTTGCAATCATAAATACATTCATTTGTAAAAAGTATCTTGAGAAACGATATACACCTGCCATCAGCTGTAAACGAATGACATATTCCACTGGCAAATGCACTCCCCATATCATTTCCATTACCCGAACGGGATGCACCACTGGAAGTGCATGCAACATCAAACTTTGCCGCATCAGACAGAATCTTAAGTTTTTCCATAATATCAGCACTGATTGACGTTAACATAAGGCCTCCTTATATTATTTCGAACATCTGTTTGCATTATATAACATATGTTCGGGTAAATCAAGTGAAACTTTTTGGAAAAATATTGTTATGGTTCATAAGCACAAAAACCATAGATATCTTAAATGCATTAAGATACTATGGTTTTTATTTATAATAATTATCGTAACTATTCAGTTGCAAAAAATATCGTAGCCTTTATAAACAGACTTTATTCCGACTAAAAAATATTCTTAAAAGCTACTGTATGACATGATTTTATCCCAATTTAGTCTTAAAAAACTCGATTATCCTATCCCACAGTTCATCCTGGAAAAACTGCAGATCCGCATGGTCAGCGCCTTCTAATGCAATCAAATCTGCATCACATCCATTTTCAATAAGCTTGTCATAAAGCTCTTCACTCTGCTCAAACGGAACTGTCTGATCATTTATACCGTGAATAATCAAAAATGGAGGAGCATCTTTTGTCACCTTAGATACCGGTGAACTGTTGTATGCTTCCTTGATATTTCTCATAGTATTATATCCGAGTAAAAGTGACTCCATAGATGCAGCGCATTCCTCTGCATCTTTATACTTAAATGTGCTAAGGTTAGTAGGTGGATACCATGGACATGCTGCCTGAATACTGCTTGACTCTTCAAGATATTCTCCAACATCATGAACTTTATCATGATCCAATGCCGCCATACATGTCAAAAATCCTCCGGCTGATTCTCCCATAGCGCCAAAATGTTCCTTATCAATTCTATATCTGTCAGCATGCGCCCTCAAATATCTGATTGCAGCCTTCACATCCTCTATCTGCATAGGATAGCAGCCCTCATTTGATGTGCGGTATTCCACACTGCAAACAACAAACCCCTGATGAGCAAGCGTGCTAAGATATGATAGATGTGCTGACTTATCCATCCTCATCCATCCACCACCGCATATCCATACTATACAAGGATAACGCTTGTCAGACATATCTTCCGGATATATTAAATCGAGTTTTAAATCCCTGCGACAGTGATCATACCACGAATCCACCTGCGCATATGTAATATCAGACACCTGCACATACTGTGGTTTTGTTATATTGATCATAAGCTTTTCTTTCATTATAAAATCCTCCTCACATTTGTGATCCTTCTTGAAATACAAATTAGTATTATTTGAAATAAATACTTTATTCCCATTATAATACATCTATTTTCATTTTTAAACATAAAAAAACCTTGAAACAACTATCTTGCTTCAAGGTTTAATAACAGGGGATGAGAGAATCGAACTCCCGCTAAAAGTTTTGGAGACTTCTGTCATACCATTTGACCAATCCCCTATATTCAAATATTATATCAAATATAGAAAAAGGACGCAATAGGAATTACGTCTTATTTTAATATACCTTCAAAACTTCATACAAATTTGATTACTGTAATCCACACTGAAAAACTCATCTCTCATATACTTGTTTTTCTTCGTTATTAACCAGATTAAGCCCTCGACCTATTAGTAACAGT
>ENA-OPSY01000906-OPSY01000906.1-human-gut-metagenome-genome-assembly--contig:-NODE-906-length-19584-cov-8.551744_pt1 | contig 19584 bp, 17 predicted proteins | sample MGYA00241464_ERZ501920 | MGnify/ENA primary metagenome ERZ501920 (study PRJEB25962, sample SAMEA2042396) | human gut metagenome | biome: human gut; feature: human-associated habitat; material: faeces...
CACTGGTGCGGTCAACGCCATCGTTTCTTGCCAAAGGGCATCCCTCCTTTCAAGGGGTGCTGTTTAACACTCTTACTCATAATGCAGATGGTTTTGCTGATAAACGATAAAAATATATTGATTTTCAATTTAACGTGTGCTATTCTAAATGTGAAATCAAAGGGGGATGCAATATGGGTAAGAATGATTTTCGGGTTGATACAACTTCTTCCGAGAAAAAGACGTTTTTCAAAAAGAAACAAACACTTCTTGGACTGGCATTCTTACTGACTGTTCCGCAAATGTTCAGTGCAGTGATTCTTCCTATTCAATGGCTTTTGGGTGCAAGGCATGGAGTGGCTCTTAATGTCACTTCCATTGCATCGCAGGAACTGTATTTCCTTGTAATGACGATTGCCGGAATCTCTGTTTTGAAGATGATGCTTAGTGATAAAACTTTTTCTAAAACGCTGGTTCAATGCACTCGTCTTGAAGGCTATCTTATTGCGGTTGCATCTGTGATATTTCCACTTTTACCGGGATATCAAGCGTCTGGTTCGACCTTTTTCTTCTGTGATTCAGTATTGCTGTTGCCTGGAGTACTTCTGATTATCATGGCTGAGTTGTTGAAAGAAGCTGTTGCGATGCAGAAGGAATTGAACGAAGTTCTTTAAGGGGATAAGAATGGCAATCATACTACGATTGGACCGCATTATGGCAGACCGAAAGATTTCCTTGACAGAACTTTCTGAACGTGTTGGAATCTCTATGGCGAACCTCTCAAATCTAAAGACCGGAAAGGTTAGAGCAATTCGTTTTTCTACACTGGATGCAATTTGCCGGGAGCTTCATTGTCAGCCGGGAGACATTTTAGAATACGATGAAACATAGAAGGAGCCGGAACAGGCACATTCCGTTATGCGGCTTTTCTTTAGGCGAACAGCTTGTTTGCGGTGGGGAGATGCACTTCTTCGGAAGTGTAATAACCCACTATAACACTTTCATCCCTATGGGCTGCAAAGTGTAGTGGGCTCTTCGAGGACTCTCCGAGGGGGAACGTCTCCTGCGGGAGAGCTACAATCAAGTTCGCACAATGCGAACTTGATTGCTCCGTACGCATCTGAAAAAATTGCGTACGGACTTCAAATAACCTGTACGGTTCGTACGACGTACGGAAATCCGAAATATAAACGATAACACGTTTTAATTTGCTTCAATTTGCCGTACAGGTGCGTACAAGTACAGACCGTACAGGTTGTACGAACTTCTTCCGTGAAAAAATGCACTTTTTACGGGCATGGGTGGACAAGCGGCTCAATGCCCACGAAACCACGCACCCTGCGGCCACCGGGCAGGGCGGTGTTATGCGTTGCACCAGAGTACCCCAAAGTGGGAACTCTGGTGTTTTTTGCTTCCTGCCTGAATATACGGAAAATTTTGCAGGAAAGGCGAAAAAGCGGCAGAACTGCAACGGAAAAAGAAAAAAGCCCTTACTGGTTGCAGATTTGCAACAGCAAGGGCAGAGAGGAAACCGTATATTGAACAAAACGGCAGAGCGTATTATAATGAGGAAAAAGCTCAAAAAGGAGGGCCGACCACATGGCACAGGAATATCTGCCCGCACCATCCAACGTCCGTCTTGCGGACTTGATGAAAGAACACAACATCAGCCAACCAGAGCTTGCCAAGGAGATCGGCTGCTCCAAGAGCACCATCAGCCGCTTCATCAGCGGTGCGAAAGGAACCCTGACCCATGAGCAGGTGCTGAGGATTGCAAGGCTGTTCAACGTGTCCACGGATTTCCTGCTGGGAGAAACCAACATCCCCGACCGCAAAAATTACGACATTGCCGAACTGGGCTTGTCCGTAGAAGCTGCAAAGAACCTCTACACAGGGCGTGTCAATACAGAGGTGGTCAATCTGCTGCTGGAAAATGCCCGTTTCGCAGAGCTTACTTACCGCATAGCGCAGTATTTTGATGATACTTTTGCATCCGGCATCGCAGCACAGAATGCCATGCTCACGACATTGAGCACCCTGCTGCGCACAAAGGTCAAGACCCCGGAGGCAGCCAAAGCCGCAAAGGACATCAGCCTTCGGAGAAAGCCGGTGTATCAAGGTGATCTTGATGACATTGAAATGTACTTCATGGCGGCGGTCAAGGAAATCAAAAAGGGCATCGGGAGCCATTACGCCGAACAGGAAGCCATGAGCAAGAAAGTGGCAGAGAAGATGTTCACCGAATTGACCAAAGGGCAGGATGTGCAGCACCCAACGATCACGGCAGAGCAGTTGACGGATGCAATGTTGGACAGCGTTTCGGGCATGAAAGGAGCTACGCCGGAAGCGCTGGAACAGCTGCGGAGCGGTCTGCTGGGAATCTTGCAGTCTGCCGCAGAGCAGGAAAACGCCCATGAAGCAGACGAATGAACGGCTTTGTGCGCTGGCACAGAAAGGCGATGCTGCCGCGCTGGACAGCCTGATCGACAACAACAAGTCCTTTATTGGCAAGGTGGCAAATGACCTTTTCCGCAGCATGAATCTGGCACAGTCTGGCCTGAACCTTGACACGGACGATTTGAAACAGGCGGGCAATCTGGGCTTATGGAAAGCTGTGCCGAAGTTCGATGCAGCGCGCGGCATGAAGTTCCTGACCTATGCGGCTCCTGCCATCCGCAACGCCATGATGGACATGGTGCGGGATGCCTTTGCTGCTTTTGAGCAGCGGATGGTGACGGAGGACAAGGACGGCGTCTGCTACCAGCGCGTTTCGCTGGACGATGTTCTGCCGGGAGAGGAACAACTGCGGCGCATCGAAGCCATAGCCGACCCTTATGCCATGCAGCCGCAGAGTATTATGGAAGAGCAGGAATCGCGCCGGGAACTGTACGATGGCCTGAAACGGCTGACCCAACGGGAGCAGACCTATCTGCTGTACCGCTATGGCTTCACCGATGGCGAGGAACATCCGCTGATCGGCACGGCGATATACTTTCACCTGACGAAAGGCCGCGCCCAAAAGACCGAGGAACAGGCTATGGATAACCTGTGGCTGGAATTGCCGTGGTGGTTTATCTGAGTGAAAAGAAAAATCGTGATTGTGCTACAAGTTTTCTGGAAATTTATGTGCAACCATACGATTTTGAAAAAATTGTGGACAGATGAAATAAATCAGGCTTGAAGTTCGTTGTTTAAACAGAAAAGTTAATAACTATGGTATGATAAAATGCGATAACAAATAAATCGACAAAAATAGATTGAATAAAGGAGAAGAATGCTATGAAAAAAGTAATTTATCTGTTTGTGCTATGCATGGTTTTGGGGTTAGCTGGATGTGGGCAATCTCAGGAAAATAAAGAATCATCGACTGAAAGCACTTCAGTACAAGTAGAAAACAAAAATGTTAGTGATATAGTATCAAACGAGCATTTAACCAATAATGATACTGCGAATTTTCAAATGCCAGAGGAAGGCTATTATAGTAATGATTTTGATGAAATTCTGAATATCACTAAAGAAGATGATGGCACATATAGGATCGAGTATAGCGTTACCCATTTGCTTTATGTCGAAAACGCGAGTGGAACTTACGATTCTGAAACAGGGATTCTTAGCTTTAGCGGCAAAGACGACAGAGGAAATGATATAAAAGCAGAAATTGAAAATAAGGGAGATCATCTGGAAGTCACAGTAACTCAGAGCAACTATGAAGATATTATCGGGACGAAGCAGGAATTTTTTCAAGCAGATGAGTAAGAACAAATAGGCGACAAAAGTTGTGGAAAAACTTGATAACTATTAACAAACCGATAGGCCTCTATTTGCAATGATCGCAAGTAGAGGGCTGTTGGTCTGTTTGGAATATTCTAATTAAAGGTCAATCTTCTAATCTGCCATGGTCGCAGCCAAGTGAAAGGTAGTGTTCAATCTCACCACTCAGCACAAGCTGGGCGTACTCCAATGGCTTATTGTAGAGCAGCCAATCCAGTTCTGCCCGCTGTGCCGGGGTGTTGCCGTACTCGTCCTCAATGGCGATGCAGTCAAGGGAAAGGACAGTGCCATCCTCAAACCGGGCTTCCACCCGGTTGGTGTCCATATTGTAGCGGCAGGAAAGTAGTTTCATCATAGTAGTGTCCTCCTAGACTTGATTTTTGGTGTGCGGCCACTCAAACCAATGCCGTCAAGCCGGTAGGGGATAGAGCGATTTTTATTTGTCAGAGAGTAAGTGCACGGTTTCTGCACGGATTTTGCACGGTTTCAAAACGTGCAGAGGGGAATTTTCACTGCAAAATCCGACAAAGGGTGCAGAAATTGCTGGGTAAAAAATCACGGTGCTCTGATTAAAAATAACGATGACTCGAAACTTCCATAAATTGAGACGAACCGGCGGCTTGCTCTCTTAATCAGTGGGCCCAGGGTTCGAGTCCCTGGAGGTGCACCACAACAACAAAATCCGAACTTTTTTCCAATAGGAGAAGGGTTCGGATTTTTTGTTTTCTTCGGAAAGCAGAATGAAGGCTCTTTCCAAACGGCTGTGTGTCCAAAACCTTACCAGAAGAAAAAACGTGTAACGAAAGTCACAACTGTAAAGGTGCCGTAAGGCAGAAGGGACACAAACATGAAGTACGAGGAAAGAGCCTGCAAATTCGACATGGACACCGGCTGCATGGAGCTGCTGCTCCGGGATGGAAGAGAAATCTCCATTGACTGCACTGGGGTCGAGGATGCGTTGGATGTGACCATGGCGCAGAGATCGGAGTTGGATTATTGAAAAAACACCGCCTATCTGCGTAATGAAACGCAGGTAGGCGGCGTTTTGCGCTATCGGCTCTGAGACTGCCGGAATTTACGGCTCAGGCAAGGCTTTCGATGACTTTGGCACATTTTTCAATGCCGATGACCCCGCTGTCCAGCGCAATATGATAGTTGGCGGCATTGCCCCAGTTCATATCGGTATAGAAGCGGTAGTAGGCGGCGCGGCGCTTATCTTTTTCCTTCAGCCGGGCTTCGGGAGATTTCTCCCGTTCCCCGTAGACCCGCACGATGCGGTCAGCCCGGAACTTCATGTCCGCGTGGACAAAGACCTTCAGGCAGTCGGTGCGGTCCTGCAGGATAAAATCGGCGCAGCGTCCCACAATGACGCAGGGCTCTTTTTCTGCCAGTTCCCGGATGATCCGGTATTGCAGCTTCCAAAGCAGGTCCTCGTTGGTGGGGCCGAAGCTGCGGTTGGTGAAGGCGGAGGCGAGGAAGCCGCCGGGGGTATACTCTCCGGCCTCCTTGACGTAGTTTTCGTCAAAGCCGCTTTCGGCAGCCAGTTTCTGGATCAGTTCGGCGTCGTAGCACCGGATGCCCAGATGCTCTGCCACCAGTTTGCCGATGGTTCTGCCGCCGCTGCCAAACTCGCGGCTGATGGTGATGATGCGTTTTTTCATTAGACTTCTCCTTTCTGGTTCAGTTCACGGTAGGTTTTGCAGATCAGATAGCCTGCAATCAGGAAGGTGAGGATATCCGACATGGGCATGGAGTACAGCACGCCGTCCAGCCCGAAGAACCGGGGCAGCAACAGGGCAAAGCCCACGCCGAACACCACCTCACGCACCATGGACAGGGCGGTGGATTCCGCTGCCTTGCCCATGGCCTGCAAAAAGATGAAGCAGGCTTTGTTGACACAGGCCAGAATGATCATGCACAGATAGATGCGGAAGGACTTCACGGCAAAATCGGTGTAGTAAACGCTCTCGTTGGCGGCACCAAACAGGGCAATCAGCTGACGCGGGAAGCCCTCCACCAGCACCAGTGCAACGGCACCCACGGTGGCTTCTGCCAGCAGCAGTTTCGTGAACAGCTCCTTCACACGGGTGGGCTTTTTGGCGCCCATGTTGAAGCCCACCACGGGGATGCAGCCAGCCGCCATGCCCACCACGATGGAGATGACGATCTGGAAGAACTTCATCACGATGCCAACAACTGCCATAGGGATCTGGGCGTACTGCTCCTGCCCGAACACGGCATCCAGTGCGCCGTATTTGCGGATCATGTTGTTGATGGCTGCCATTGCCGCCACAAGACTGATCTGAGACAGAAAGCTGGTCATGCCAAGGGTCAGGGTACGGCCGCAGATGGAGCCCTTCAGCCGGTAGTCGCCCTTTTCAGGACGGATGATCTTCATGTGCAGCAGATACCACACTGCCAGCGCTGCGGTGACCACCTGACCGATCACAGTAGCCACCGCCGCGCCCATCATGCCCCAGCGGAAGCCGAAAATGAAGATGGGGTCCAGAATGATGTTCAGCGCCGCACCCGCAAGGGTGGAGATCATGGCAAACCGGGGGCTGCCATCCGCGCGGATGATGGGGTTCATGGCCTGCCCAAACATATAAAAGGGCACGCCCAGCGTGATATAGAAGAAATACTCCTGCGAGTGGTGGTAGGTCTCGGCGTTGACCGTTCCGCCGAACATGGCAAGAATGGTGTCCGCAAAAATCAGATAGAGCGCGGCCAGCACAATGCTGCTGACCAGACACATCACCACCGCATTGCCGACGCTCCGCTTTGCCTTGGGGACCTCGTTCTGTCCAAGGCTGATGCTGACGAAGGCACAGCAGCCGTCACCGATCATGACTGCGATTGCCAGCGCTACCACCGTCAGGGGAAAAACGACCGTATTGGCGGCGTTGCCATAAGAGCCGAGATAGCTGGCGTTTGCAATAAAGATCTGATCCACGATGTTATACAGTGCGCCGACCAGCAGCGAAATAATGCACGGGATCGCATACTTTTGCATCAGCTTGCCGATGCGTTCCGTGCCGAGAAATTGATTGGAACTTTCCATGGGATTCACCTTTACCTTTCCATTTTGGGGCAAATAAAAACAACGGGCAGCTCTCATGCAACCGGTTTTACGCATGAGTGCTACTCGTTGTACGAAATCATTATAGCCTGCCTGTCTGGAATTTGCAAAGGCAGTTTTGCACAAGAATTGTACTGGGCATTCTGCGCAGATTGCACGAGGAAAACTTTGTGAAAGATGCCCTTTGAAGCCCGCCAACCTACCGTGGTACAATAACGTAAAGAGTAAAATTACGCTGGAAAGTCTGTTTTTGCAGCCTTTTCATACAAGGGAAAGAGGCAATACCATGTCACGGTTTCAGGCGGGAGCGCTGGTGGTTTACGGAAATCTGGGAGTGCACGAGGTGGAAGGCGTCGGGCTGCGGCGCTTTTGCGATGAGTCCGCCAGAGAGTATTACACCCTCCGGCCTTATTTTTCGGATTCCCACGACCGCAGCTATATCCCCACGGAAAAGGAAGCGGCGCTGCGCCCGGTGACCCCGGCACAGCAGGCGGAAGCCGACCTTGCACGCATCAAAGCGGAGAAGCTGCCTATCCCGGCGGGGGTACAGACAGCGCTGGCAGAACATTATCAGGCACTGCTGCACACCAACGATTTTTACCAGTATTTGACCCTGTTCAAGGAGCTGGGGCAAAAGCAGACCCAGCAGCAAAGCCGCGGCCGAAAGATCAACGCCATGGATACCTACTTCTACCAGATGGTAGAGCGTGTCCTGCGGGAAGAGCTGGCGGTGGCGTTTGGGGAATCGCAGCAGGAAGCCGGCAGACGGCTTCTGGAGGTTTTGCGCTAAAGCCGCATGGTGATTTTTACCAATAAATGCAAGGGTGCTTTTTGTGAAGAATCGCCTTTGCATTTATTTTTTGCGTTTTTTATAATAAGAATAGGACGCTGCAATGCTGTAATTTGCGGCGATAAGACTTCTTTTGGATTGGAGAGAAGAACATGAAACGAGTAAAATCTGCCTGCATCTGCCAGACCCTGCACTTTACGCTGAAGGACGGTCTGGATCACCTTTATGCCGTCAAACAGGTCAAGGAAGAGGTAGAGACCTACAAGAAAAACATGGAGCGCAACCACACAAAGTATAAGATCGTGGAGCAGACCGAGCAGCCGGACGGCTCTATCATCGTAAAGATCATCAAGCAGTACAACGCTGCACCTGTGGGCGATTATCTCAACTGATTTCCGCAACGAAAAGACCGCTTCCGTTCAAAAAAACGGCGGCGGTCTTTTGCGTCCGGCAGATCTACCACTGGTCATAAGGATCGGGAAACGTTTAAATTATTCTATCATCGTATATTTTAAAATCCAATCCTATCCTTTTTGGTGCGGATATAAATCGGAGCAACTTTGTAGGAATCAACAAAGAAGGACGGTTTGTCATGTAAAACCTTCGTGGGAGTTTGCCACTTGAAACCCATCAATGTCCTATGATATAATCCCTCCATCAGAACGCGCTGTGTGTGAACACGTAAGACCAGTTTCTTCACACACAGGCGTTCTCTTTTTATTTTCAAAAAAGTTAGTTTGCACTAATCTTGAGGAGGGCTTTTCATTCGTAATCATCGTTCCACCGTTTTTCTCGGCGTTCTGCTGATGATTCTTTCGGTTTGTTCTTTGTTTGTCGGGGTGCTGGACATCCGGCCTTCTGACCTGTTTACAGGCAGCGTGGAAACATGGGAGATCTTTCTGATCTCCCGCCTGCCGCGTCTGCTTGCCATCCTCTGCACAGGCATCGGCATGAGCGTGGCGGGGCTTATCATGCAGCAGCTCTGCATGAACAAGTTTGTTTCGCCCACCACAGGCGCGACGATCTCTTCTGCACAGTTTGGCATTCTGCTGGCTTTGCTGTTTGCACCGGGTTCTACCCTGTGGGGACGTGCTGCCTTTTCCTTCGTTTGTGCCGTTCTGGGTACATGGGTCTTTGTCTGGTTCATCCAGCGTATCCAGTTCAAGGATGTTGTCATGGTCCCGCTGGTCGGCATCATGTTCTCCAACATCGTAATGGGCGTTACCAATTATCTTGCCTACAAATATGAAATGACACAGGCTCTTTCCAGCTGGCTGGTCGGTCATTTTTCCACCGTCATTCGTGGGCGGTATGAGCTTGTCTGGCTGACGGTACCGCTGGTGGTTCTGGCATTTGTATTTGCCAACCACTTCAATATCGTGGGCATGGGAAAAGATTTTTCTCAGAACCTCGGCGTTCCGTATGATCTGGTGTTGTTTATGGGTCTGACCATTGCTGCCATGATCACGGCATCCGTTGTTGTCGTGGTCGGCTCGATCTCCTACATTGGTCTCATCGTGCCCAATATCGTAGCAATGTTCAAGGGTGACCAGATCCGCGGAACGCTGGTGGATACCGCTCTGTTTGGTGCAGTGTTCGTGCTGGTCTGCGATATGATCGGACGGGTTGTGATCTATCCCTACGAGCTGCCCATCGAGCTGATCGTTGGCATTATCGGCAGTATCCTGTTTGTCGGGCTGCTGCTGTATCGGCTTCGGCATGGGCGCAAGGCAGTCCGGCTGGACAAAGCTACCAAGAAAACCGGAGGTGCAGCATGAAAACGCACAAAAATCATCTGCGCCTGCTGATCCTTCTGCTTCTTGTTCTGCTGGCCTGCGTAGGCTATATGACAGTGGGTGTCCATTTTGAAAACCAAAAAATATTTGCCTACGCCATGCGCATCCGCACGCCCAAGCTGATCGCCATGCTCATTACGGCATTTGCCATTGGAAGTGCTTCCATCGTGTTTCAGTCCATCATCAACAACACCATCGTCACGCCCTGCCTGTTGGGCATGGATCAGCTTTATTCGCTGATCCACACAGCGGTGTTCTTTGTGGCGGGTTCGGGCAGCTTTCTGGCGGTCAATGCCAACGCAGCCTTTGCGGTAGACCTTGCCATTATGGGCGCTGTTGCCACCGTAATTTACAGCTATCTGTTCCAGAAAACGAACCACAATGTTCTGTACGTTCTGCTTATCGGCACGGTGCTGACCTCGTTCTTTTCCAGCATCCAGACGACCTTGACCCGTGTGATGGACCCAAACGAGTACGACACGCTGCTGACGGATCTGGTCGCCAGCTTTTCCAATGTCAATTCGGCGATTCTGGTACTGTCCGTTGCGGTTCTTGCGCTGGTCGCCTTTGCCTTCCGGAAAGAACTTGCGCTGCTGGACGTTCTGACACTGGGCAAAGATCAGGCCATCAATCTGGGTGTGGACTATGACCGCTGCATCCGCCGGCTGCTGCTGGGGGTCACACTGTACATTGCAACAGCCACCGCGATGGTTGGGCCGCTGGCATTTCTGGGGCTTATCATTGCCAACCTTTCCCGGCAGTTCCTGCGCACCTACCGGCACAGCCAGCTCATCACCGGCTCTGTTTTGTTCGGTATGGCTGTTCTGATCGGCGGACAGCTTCTGGTGGAACGGGTATTCGTTTACTCGGTTCCGGTCAGCGTGTTCATCACCGTGGGCGGCGGCGTGTATTTCCTGTATCTGCTGCTCACCCAGAGAAAGGCATAACACCATGTTTGTAAAAGAGATCACCAAACGCTACGATGGCAAAGCCGTTGTCGATGGCGTGAGTTTTGAGATTCCGAAAGGCAAAGTCCTTTCCCTTATCGGTCCGAACGGCGCAGGAAAATCCACCGTGATGGGAATGCTGTCCCGGCTGATTGCACGGGACAGCGGTCTTGTGGATTTTGAGGGGACGGAGATCACGCGCTGGAAAAGCCGGGAGCTGAGCAAGCGGCTCGCCATCCTGACTCAAGCCAACAATGTCCAGATGAAGCTGACCGTCCGGGAGCTGGTTGCATTTGGCCGCTTTCCGTACTCCGGCGGGCGGCTGACCCAAGAGGACAACGAGATCATTGACCGTGCCATCGCCTACATGGAACTTGGCGATTTTGAGGAACAGTTCATCGATGAACTGTCCGGCGGTCAGCGGCAGCGCGCCTATATTGCGATGGTCATTGCGCAGGATACCGAGTATATCCTACTGGATGAACCGACCAACAATCTGGATATTTACCATGCAACCAACCTTATGCGCATCGTCCGCCGTCTGTGCGATGAGCTGGGCAAAACGGTGATCCTTGTTCTGCACGAGATCAACTATGCTGCGTTTTATTCCGACTACATCTGCGCCTTCGTGGATGGAAAAATCGCAAAGTTTGGCACCGTGCAGGAAGTGATCACCAAAGAAAACCTGTCCGATATCTACAAGGTAGACTTTGAGATCATGCAGATCGAAGGCAAGCCTTTGTCGATATATTATTGATTTCAGTACTTTTTAAAAGGAGCATTCTTATGAAGAAAATTTCTCGTCGTTCGTTTTTGACCGCTATGGCCGCTGTGAGTGCAGCGGGTGTTCTCGCCGCCTGCGGTGCTTCCTCCTCCACGGCAAGCTCCGTGGCATCCTCTGTGGATGCATCCAGCGAAACCGCAGCCTCTTCGGAAGCTGCACCGGAATCTGTGACCATCAAGGCGTTCAACGGTGCAAAGGAGTTAGTGGACGTGGAAGTGCCCTTTGACCCGCAGCGCATTGCAATCCTCGACCTTGCTTCTCTGGACATTCTGGATGAACTGGGCGTTGGCGACCGTGTGGTCGGCACGGCATCCACCTCTCTGGACTATCTTCAGAGCTATGTTACCAATGACAGCATTGCGAACCTTGGCAACATCAAGGAAGCCGATATGGAAGCAGTCATGGCTTGCGAGCCGGACATCATTTTTATCGGCGGACGCCTGTCCAAATCCTATGATGCTCTGTGCGAGATCGCACCCGTTGTTTTCCTTTCGACCGACGCCGAAAAGGGCGTTGTGGAAAGCACCCGTGAAAACGCCATGACCATCGCTTCTATCTTTGGTCTGGAAGACCATGTGGAAGCATTGATGGCGGATTTTGACAGCCGCATCGACGCCCTGAAAGCCTTTGCAGAGGGCAAGACTGCCATCGTCGGCATGACCACCAGCGGCAGCTTCAATGTTCTGGGCAACGATGGCCGCTGCTCCATCATCGGCAAGGAGATTGGCTTTGAGAACATCGGCGTAGATGCCAATATTGACACTTCGACCCACGGCAACGAGGCTTCCTTCGAGTTCATTGTGGACAAGAACCCCGACTACATCTTCGCAATGGATCGTGATGCAGCCATTGGCACCGATGGCGCACAGATGGCACAGGAGATCCTGGAAAACGAGCTGGTGGAAAGCACGGATGCCTACAAGAACGGCCACGTCGTTTATCTGGCACACCCGAATGTCTGGTACACCGCAGAGGGCGGCATTCAGGCACTGAGCGAAATGCTGAGCGATCTGGAAAACGCACTGCTGTGATTTTTTCAAAATTCTTCTTGCAATTTTGAAAAAACTCCGGTATAATACCTTCCGTTAAGAATACAAAAAGCCGGCTTACAAAGCGTGAAATCCTGAGGTGATGCTACCCCTCAACGGTTTCACGCTTTTTTGTTTGCCCGAAAAAGGAGGACCTATGAACCCGAAAAACAAACTGGCGGAAATGCCCGTCCGCCCCCTGCTGTACACCATGGCGGTACCGCTGATGCTGTCACTGCTCATCCAATCGCTGTATAACATCGTGGACAGCATTTTTGTGGCACGGCTGTCGGAAACGGCCCTGACCGCCGCCTCTCTTGTATATGCCATCCAGTTTTTGATGATTGCCATTGGTGTGGGCACCGCCGTTGGTCTGAACGCCCTGCTCTCTCGCAAACTGGGGCAGAAAAAGCCGGAGGAAGCCTGCCGTGCCGCCACCACCGGGCTGTTTCTGATGCTGGGCACTTCGCTGGTGTTTACGCTGGTGGGGTTGCTGTTCTCGAATCGGATCGCTTCCGCCCTGACCAACGATCCCGAATTGCAGCAGCTCTGCCGGGAATACCTCTCGGTGAACCTCGTGTTCTGCTGGGGCATCTTTTTGCAGACCTACGGGCAGCGGCTTTTGCAGGCCGTGGGTGACACGGTGCTGTCTATGGTCTCCCTCATCATCGGCGCAGTGGTCAACATTATTCTCGACCCCATTATGATCTTCGGTCTGCTGGGCTGCCCGGCCATGGGCATCCGGGGCGCAGCCATTGCCACCGTCATCGGGCAGCTCATCGGCGCAGCGGCGGCGCTATGGTTCAATCGGGTCAAAAACCCGGTCATCCATGTCCGACTGAAGGGCTATCGCTTTTTGTGGCAGGATGTGGCCGACATCTACCGGGTGGGTCTGCCCACCATCGTGATGCAGGCCATTGGCAGCGTGATGACCTTTGCGGTCAACGGCATTCTGCTGGGGGTGTCCTCCACGGCGGTAGCGTTCTTCGGCATCTACTATAAGCTGCAAAACTTCCTGATGATGCCGGTGAATGGTCTGGGACAGGCAGCCATCCCGGTAGTAGGCTTCAACTACGGCAGTGGGCAGTCCGACCGGGTAAAGCAAGCATGGAAGGTGTTGCTGCCCACCGGCGTGGTGTTTGCCCTCTGCGGCACGGCGGTGTTTCTGCTGTTCCCGGCGCAGCTGCTGGGGCTGTTCTCTGCCAGTGACGAGATGCTGGCTTTCGGTGCGCCTGCCCTGCGCATCATCTCGGTGACCTTCCTGTTTGCGGTCATCACCATATTGTGCGGCTACTTTGCCTCCGGTCTTGGCAACGGCGTGGTCAATATGGTCGGCGGTGCCTTGCGGCAGCTGGTGGTGCTGGTGCCCTGCCTGTGGCTTCTCATCCGCACCATGGGCATCGAAAAAGCGTGGTTTGCGTTCTGGGTGTCCGAGGTGATCGCCTGCGCTTACAGTCTGTGGGCAACGAAAAAAGAACTGCGGAACAAGGAAAAATAAGGCAAAACAAAAACAGGGTGCGCCACCCGGACGCACCCTGCCAAGATCCACAGACGATTCGGTCAACCCCTTTTCCTGCAGAAGCTTCACGGTCTGTGCCATAAGCTACCGGGACATGGTAGCAGACGCTGATGGAGTATCGGGAATATCAGTGGCACCCGCCCCCACAGTGGGAGCCGCAGTTGCGGCCCTCGTCGTGGTCGTGGTGGGTGCAGTGGATGTCCGGGTCGAAGACCAGCTTTCCGGCCAGATAGTCGGCCACAGCGGCGTCTGCGGCGCCGGAAAGGCCGCCGAACAGCTGGATGCCTGCCTGCATCAGTGCTACCTGCGCACCGGTGCCGATGCCGCCGCAGAGCACGACATCTGCGCCATGCTGTACGAGAAAGCCCGCCAGTGCGCCGTGGCCCTGACCATTCGCCGGGATGACCTCGGTGCGCAGGAGCTGGCCGTTTTCGGCCTCATAGAACTTGAACTGTGCGGAGCGGCCAAAGTGCTGGAACACCTGACCGTCTTCGAACGGGACTGCGATTTTCATGAGAACGTCTCCTTTACTGCTTGTTTTGTACAGCCTCCCGGATGCTCTTTGCCAGCTTTTTGGCGTCCAGAGGCTTGACGAGACGGCCATTCATACCGACCTGATGGCAGGACTGGGCGCACTCGTCGGAAGCCTGTGCCGTCATGGCGAGGATGGGAACGGTGGCGGCGTCGGGCCGGTCGAGGGCGCGGATGGCCCGGGACGCCTCGAAGCCGTTCATCACCGGCATCATCACATCCATGAGGATGGCCTGATACCCGCCCGGCGCACTGGCGGCAAAGCGCTCCACGGCTTCCCTGCCGTTCCATGCCTTGTCCACCGCTGCGCCCTGACTGGTGAGCTGGAACTCGGCCACTTCCATGTTGATGTCGTTGTCCTCCACCAGCAGGATGTGCATCCCGTCCAGCCGCCCGTTGTCGGTGGGCTTGAGCTGGGGCTTTGCGGCGGCATTCTTGTCCAGCAGGAAGGGCAGCTGGAAGGTGAAGGCAGTCCCCTCCCCCAGCTGGCTCTCGGCAGAGATGCTGCCGCCCATCTGGCTGACCAGCTCCTTGACGATGGACATCCCGAGGCCGGTACCCCTGTACTGGGTGCGGGCGTCGGCGGACTCCTGGGTAAAGGGCTTGAACAGCTGGTTCTCCAGGAAATCCCGGCTCATGCCGATGCCGGTGTCCGTGATGCGGAACTCGTACCACACGGTGGTGCCGTCGCAGGAGAGCTCCCTGGCGTAGGTGTCGATGGACCCGCCGGGCTTATTGTACTTGATGGCGTTGCTGAACAGGTTCACCATGATCTGCCGCAGCTTGAGGGAGCTGCCCACGAGGGCGGTGTGCTGGACGTTCTCCCGGTGGCGGCGGTGGGTCAGGCCGTCCTTTTCTATCTGTGCCTCCACCAGCGACGAGACGTCGTGCAGCAGCACCTCGATGTCAAAGGGCTCCTGTTCTATCACCATCTGCCCGGCTTCCAGTTTGCTCATGTCCAGCACGTCGTTGACCAGTGCCAGAAGATGGTGAGCGGAGAGGTCTATTTTATCAAGGCAGCTGTCCACCTTCCGGGCATCGTCCCGGTTGGAGCGGAGGATGTCCAGCATACCGAGAATGCCGTTGATGGGGGTGCGGATGTCGTGGCTCATCCGGTTCATGAAGGCGGTCTTGGCTTTGCTGGCCGAGTCGGCTTCTTCAAAAGCTTCTTGCAGGCGCTGATTCTCGGCCTGCTCCTGTGCATGGAAGATGGAGGTATCCCGGAAGAGGATGATACCGTGGATGACCGGCATCTCCCGCCCGGAGGCCGCATCAAAGACGGTATCCTGCGCCATGAGGACGGTCTTCTGGAGCCAGACCGGCTCGCCGCAGGAGGTCTGCTCCCGGTACTCCACTGTCACGTGCTTGAAGCCCGAGTGGAAGCGCTCCAGCAGTTTTGACGCCGTGTCCACGATGCGGTAGTTTTCCAGCGTCTCAGGAGTGACGAAGTGACGGCGCTGGGCGCAGTAGTCGTCGTAGGAGCAGGGCAGCGTCATCTGCAGATCGAACTGCCGCAGCGCGGTAGTCCGGTAGAAGATCTGCTCGAGCTGGCCGTGGGTCAGGTCCACAGTGAACAGGGCGTCGTTTGCGTCGATGAGGGCATCCACATAGTTGTCGTTTTCCAGCAGGGAGTGCTTCATCTGCTCGTAATACTGGGTCAGGGGCTGGCGCTCGTCGAAGGCGGTGCTCTTGTCCCGGAAATACTCGAAGCCCACGAGGAAGTGGTGCAGCCGCCCATGGAGGTCGGCGTCGCAGAACAGGAGGGTCAGCCGCCCGCGCTGGGTCACGCCGTCGGTCTCAAAATCCAGCTCAAGCTCCTGCTTGGGGTGCTCAGCACTGAGGGCGGCAGACAGCGTGCTCAGCTGCAACGCTTCCCGCATTGTCTTGCGGGTGGCGGAGGCGGCGTACTCGTCCACGATCTGCTCCACTGCACCCGAATAGCTGCCGTTGTCAGCAAGGAAGAAGCCCGCTGAGGTGCGCAGGACGCGGTACTGGTCCAGCAGGGCGTCGCAGTAGAGGCAGTTCGAGAACTGATACCCATGGGCGTTGACCCACTGCAGAAGCTGCTGGTTCTGCAGTTTCCGGGCCTCGGCCTCCTCGCGATTTGCACGGTTTTTGTCCACATACATATTCTTGTCGGCGTGGCGGAACAGCTCCCGCAGGGTGCTGCCCTCGAAGTCGCTGGCGATGGCGCAGCCTGCCGCATAGCTCAGGGGCATCTCAGGGTGCTGGCGGGAATACTCTGCCGTTTGTGCCCGGATGCTGCGCAGCACATCCTGTGCGCCGTCCCAGTCCACGCCGTAGAGGATAGCGATGAACTCGTCGCCGCCGTCGCGGCCCACGAAGTGCTGGGATGGCACGGCCAGACGCAGCTGTTCGGCAAAGGAGCGGATGTACTCGTCGCCCTTGTCGTGGCCGAGGTTATTGTTGACGGTGCGCAGGTTGTTGAGGTCAAAGACGCAGAGCGCCGTGTTCCCGTCCGGCGGGTCGGGCGCGTCCAGGAGCTCTTCGCACTTGTTCTTGTTGGGCAGGCCGGTGGCCTCATCGAGGTAGACTTTGCGCTGCAGAATGCGGTTCATGGCCGCGTACCGCAGGGCCTTGAAGATCTGATAACCGAACAAAAGCAGCAGCCCCACGATGTCCGCGAGGACGACTTTTTCCAGAAAGTCGAGGGCCGTGGCCCGCTTCTGGGAGTAGACCTCGGCCAGGTTGGTGGCCTCGTCGCAGGTCTGGAAGAAATGCTCGCTCTTGGCGATGATGGCTGTCTCGGTGTAGCCGCGCTGACGGACAAGGATGAGTTCGTTTCTCAGGTCGTCGAATTCGCTGGAAAGAGCGGTCATCTTGGTCTGAAAATCCGCGTCGTCCAGCCGCACCAGGTCCAGCTCGCTGCTGCCGAAGCGGAGGCCTTCGATGTAGGAGGCCACATCGCCGAGGAGATCATCTTCCGGCGTGCCGGAAATTTCGAGCTTGACGATGCGCTGGGTCTTGCCGCGAACGAGGCCGGCGTAGTTGACGACGCGGGCCGTACCCTGTATCTTGCCCACCAGCACGAGGGCAGCGAAAAACAGGCTGATCAGGATGGCTGTGAGAAGGACGGTGAAAAGCTGGATGATATGCCCGAACCGGGAAGAATCATTCTTCATGATGCAAACTCCATTCATAGCGCAGGAAATCAGTCGTTTCCCCACTATTATAATGTATTTCAGAGAGCGCTTCAAGTTTGGAAACGGCTGAGAGATCAAGCCGAGTTATGACGGAGTTATTGATATTTGTACGATGATATGCTGAAATTTCACAAGTGGTGCGGGTCTGCTGCGGCTCATAGTTCTCCGCCTTCGAGCTTTCTGCGCACCTCGTGGAGCGAAGCACACTCGCAGGTATAGATCCTGCGCATCTCGTCGGTGGCGGGCGAGAGGTCGGGGACCATCACGGTGACAAAGCCCCCTGCCGCGCCGGCCCGGACGCCGTTGTAGCTGTCCTCGAGCACCATCGTCTTTGCAGGCTCGGTGCCGAGTTTCTGCGCCGCCAGCAGGAAGATGTCCGGCGCGGGCTTGGAGCGGGTCAGCTGCTCGCCCGAGATGACGGCCTTGAAGTAATGGCCGAGGCCCCAGTGTTCCAGATGTCCCTCGATGACGGTCATGGGGCTGGAAGACGCCACCGCCATGGGGATGTGATGTTCGTCCAGCCAGGCCAGAAGCTCATCGAGGCCGGGCATTTTGGGGACAGGCTTGTTGAAGGCTTCATAGGCCAGCCGGTACAGCTCCTCCACGATGCCCATGGCGGGGCAGTCCTCGCCGTAGAAGCGCCGCAGCACATCGCAGCTGCCGGCCTTGGTGGTGCCGCGGGCAGCCTGCGAGAGGCCATCCTTGCAGGGCAGGCCGAATTTTGCCAGTGCCGGCTCCCAGCAGATGTTCCAGATGCGCTCGGTGTCGAACATCAGCCCGTCCATATCAAAAATAACACCCTGTATCATAACGCAAGCTCCTTTTGGCGAAAAAGTCTACATGTACACTCTATTGTATCATGTTTTTCCGCTTTTGAACACCGATAAGGTCATAATTTGTGGCAACTTGACTGCCCCAAAGATGAAACATTTTTCGGTTGCTTGCAAATCCGTTTCACGGCATTATAATAGAAAACAACATTCGGCATATTTGGCGCAGGGCGTGCAGCCCGCGCGGCGCTGTGTGAGATCAGAAAAGAGGGAAATTTATCATGTTGGACATCAAGATCACTCGTACTACCTGCCCGAAGGAAAAGCCGCAGGACGAGTCTAAGCTGGGTTTTGGCAAGAAGTTCACCGATCATATGTTCGTTATGGACTACACCGAGGGCGAGGGCTGGCATGACGCCCGCATCGTCCCCTACGCACCCTTCCAGCTGGACCCTGCTACGGTTGTGTTCCACTATGCACAGGAGATCTTCGAGGGCATGAAGGCTTACCGCACTGCGGATGACACCATCCAGCTGTTCCGCCCCGAGTGCAACGCAAAGCGTATGCAGGACTCTGCTGACCGTCTGTGCATCCCCAAGATCCCTGTTGAGGATTACATCCAGGCCGTCGAGGCTCTGGTGGATGTGGAACGTGACTGGGTGCCTCACTCTGACGGCGCTTCCCTGTATATCCGTCCCTTCGTGTTCGCAAACGATGTAGGTCTGGGCGTTCACGCTTCCAAGCACTACATCTTCTGCATCATCTGCGCTCCGTCGGGCGCTTACTACGCCGAGGGCATCAACCCCGTGCGCATCTACGTCGAAGACGAGTACATCCGTGCCGCTCCCGGTCTGACCGGCTTCACCAAGTGCGGCGGCAACTACGCTGCTTCCATCAAGGCCGGTGAGCTGGCCGAGGAGCAGGGCTACGCACAGGTGCTGTGGCTGGACGGCGTCGAGAAGAAGTACGTCGAGGAAGTCGGCAGCATGAACATCATGTTCAAGATCGACGGCAAGGTCTACACCGCTGCAACCGTCGGCACCGTTCTGCCTGGCGTTACCCGCCGCAGCTGCATCGAGCTGCTGAAGGATTGGGGCTATGATGTCATCGAGGGCAAGCTGGCCATTGCGGACATCATGCAGGCCGCCCGCGAGGGCAAGCTGGAGGAGGTCTTCGGCACTGGTACCGCCGCAGTCGTCTCCCCTGTCAAGGAGCTGGTCTGGAAGGGTGAGCACGCCTACATTGGCGATGGCAAGATCGGCCCTGTGACCCAGAAGCTGTACGACACCATGACCGGGATGCAGTGGGGCAAGATCCCCGATACCAAGGGCTGGATCGTCCCGGTTGAGAAGAAGTATTGATCCTTCCCGCGCTTCTCTCTGTTCAGATTTTTTGCAAACGCCGCCGGGTGGGAATGCCGCCGGGC
>ENA-OPSY01000911-OPSY01000911.1-human-gut-metagenome-genome-assembly--contig:-NODE-911-length-19433-cov-2.487150_pt1 | contig 19433 bp, 17 predicted proteins | sample MGYA00241464_ERZ501920 | MGnify/ENA primary metagenome ERZ501920 (study PRJEB25962, sample SAMEA2042396) | human gut metagenome | biome: human gut; feature: human-associated habitat; material: faeces...
ACATAATTCTCATCTACTGTCACCCACTGTGAAATAATTGTTTTATCAACCACAACCGGTGTATCAAGTCCCATCTCATAAGTTACACTCGCATTCAGGTATGCATTCATCGCATCGCACGCCTGCTGAACTTCCAATGACTCCTTTGTATATGGCGGCTGTACATAACATCCTGCTTCATCAAGATCCAACTGCTCTTGCAGTCCCTCTATCGCTTGGACTACCGCTTTCTTCAATGCATCTGCATCGATTGCCGTCCCTTCGGTAATATCTCCCGGAACAAACTTTTCTCCGTCAAACACCGGCATAGAAGATATCGGCTGTACCTGTTCTGTTGTCATAGCTGTCAGATTTGCAATCTTCGCATCTAATGCTTTCTCATCATAATCTGCACTTGCCGTGATGGAAAATCCTTTTCCCTCTCCCGACCATGCTGCCGGCCACAGAAAAACGGACTGCTCCTTTAATAGTTTATCTATCACTCCATTCCCTTTATATTCAACAGAGATCTCTTTTCCTGTAATCATATCAGAAAGTCCCGCATGTTCTGTAATCTTCAATTCATACTTCTTAACTTCTGATTTCAGATAATCTGCCACATCTTCTTCCTTAGCATATGAAAAATCTTTCCCGTTAACCTTTGTATTCGGAAGAAAATGACTCATAAAATACAAAGCGGTTCCTATGTACCCTAAAACCAAGATTCCTGCAACTATTCCAAGGCTAATCCATAACCATTTTTTCTTGTTGTCCCCCATCAAATGACTTCTCCTTTGTAATTACTTTATCGCCTGTCCTTCTGTAGTATTTCACTACTGACAAACCGCTTTTATAGCTTACACATTTTCTATTATGACAGAAACGCAAAGATATTTCCTTAATTTTTTCTTATTTTAGTAATATTTTATTCCTTTGGATATAAATTAAGAGGGACACTACAATAAAATAGTGTCCCCCTTCACTCACTATAACAAAGTACAGTCTATAATTTATTCACATTTTGTAAAGTACATAGAAATTCCCTGTCCACCACCAATACACATACTGATCATTGCATCTTTCTTATCTGTTCTCATCAACTCATACATTACTTTTACAGTAAGCATAGCTCCTGTTGCTCCAATCGGATGTCCAATGGAAATTCCACCACCATATATATTTACTTTTTCTGGATCTAATCCAAGATCACGACTTACAGCATATGCCTGGCTTGCAAACGCTTCATTAATTTCAAACATATCAATAGACTTCAAATCAACACCTAGTTTGTTTGCAAGTTTCTCACTAGAGAACTTTGGTGAATATCCCATCAATTCTGCATCAAACCCTGCAATTGCATATCCTTCAATTTTCATCTTTGGTGTTACACCAAGCTCTTCTGCTTTCTCTTTAGACATTACAACAACTGCTGCTGCGCCATCGTTTAAGCTGGATGAATTTGCTGCTGTAACTGTACCGCCTTTCACAAAACATGGACGAAGTTTTGCAAGTTTTTCCATACTCTGTCCTTCTCTTGGACCTTCATCGGTATCAAATATTGTTATATTTCCCTTACGATCTTTCAATTCAACTGGAAGAATCTCATCTTTGAATTTACCTTCTTTGATTGCCTTGCATGCTCTCTGATGGCTGCGTACTGCGAACGCATCCTGTTCTTCTCTTGTTACATGGTATTTCTCTGCTACATTTTCTGCTGTCACACCATTGTGGTTTCCATCCAAAGGCCATGTCAGGATATCAATCACTCCATCCTCGAATACCTTATGTCCCATTCTTGCTCCCCAACGTGCATCATTTACATAATATGGAAGTCTAGAAATGTTCTCTGTACCACCTGCAACAACAACATCTGCCTGTCCTGTCTGAATCTCCATAACAGCCTCTGCAATAGACTGAAGTCCTGATCCACACTGACGGTTTACAGAATATGCTGTTGTCTCTTTTGGCATTCCAGCTTTTAAACTGACTGCTCTTGCAATGAAGCCATTCTCTGCAACTTCTCCAACCTGTCCAATTACAACTTCATCAACATCTGATGGCTGGATTCCTGCTCTTTTCACTGCTTCTTTAACTACCATAGCTCCCATATCGATTGCTGTGATATCCTTTAAGCTTCCACCATAGCTTCCTACTGGAAGTCTTACTCCACTTACAACAACTACTTCTTTCATTTTTATATCCTCCTGTTGTTCTGTTTTTTGCGGTTCTCTCTCGTAAGCAAGAACCGCCTTTGATACTATATTTATTGAATCTGCAATTTTATTTTTAGAAGTTAGATCCGATCTTATTTCCTTTTTCATCGTATTTGTAGAATCCCTGTCCTGTCTTCTTTCCAAGCATTCCTGATTTGACCATTGTCTCAAGAAGTGGGCATGGACGATATTTGCTGTCATGGAATCCGTTGTAAAGTCCTGTCATTGTTGCAAGCATTGTGTCGATTCCAACAAAGTCTGTCAGCTCGATTGGTCCCATCGGGTGGTTACATCCGAGCTTCATTGCGTTGTCAACATCTTCCGGTTTGCTTCCTTCCATTACCATGAAGGCTGCCTCGTTCTGCATTGGAACAAGGATACGATTTACCATGAATCCAGGAAACTCTGGAGCATCTACTGTTGTCTTTCCAATCTTTCCTGCAAATTCTTTCACTACATCATATGTCTCATCGGATGTTACAAGTCCACGAACCAGCTCAAGAAGCTTCATAACCGGTGCCGGATAGAAGAAGTGTGCTCCCATTACTTTGTCCGGACGGTTTGTAACAGATGCTATCTCAGAGATACTCAATCCTGATGTGTTAGATACAATGATTGTCTCTGCATCTGCAAGCTCATCTACTTTCTTAAATGTATCTTTTTTAATCTCAATCTTCTCAGGTACTGCTTCAACTACAAGAAACGCACCCTTTACATCTTCGAAGTTCTGGCTGTATGTCAGGCGTCCAAGGATTTCTGCTTTCTTCTCTTCTGTCATAGATCCTTTTGTTACTTTACGGCTGAACAATTTTTCTACTGTTGCTTTTGATTTTTCGATTGCAGCTTCGAATGTATCAATATTTACTACATCGTAACCTGCTGTCGCACAAGCCTGTGCGATTCCATTTCCCATCAATCCTGCTCCGATAACTGCTACTTTGTTTTTCTCCATGTTTTTGTACCTCTTTTATGTTAATTTTAATTGTTACCCGTTTGATTATTTCTCTTTAAGCTGTAATCCGAATGGTCCGTTCTGAATGAACAGGGACGCATCCATTTCCCTTAGTTCCTCGCTGATGATCGGCTTAAAATCCATCATATCTAGAATCTGTGTATGAAGGTCGATACCTGGTGCAATCTCAATCAGCTTCACACCTTCTTTGCAGAGCTCGAAGACTGCACGTTCTGTCACGATCATAACCTCCTGACCTTTCTTTCTTGCCATCGGTCCGTTAAAGGAAAGCTGTGCTACATTTCTCACCATCTTGCGGATCTTGCCTTCCTGAAGAATGTTCAACTTACCATCTTTGAATTCATATTTTGCACCGCTTGCAGTAAATGTTCCAAGGAATACGATCTTCTTCGCATTCTGTGTAATATCAATAAATCCACCGGCACCTGTACATCGAACTCCCATTTTTGTTGAATTGACACTTCCGTCCTCTCCTAGTTCACCAATTCCCATATATGTAATATCCACACCAGCCCCATTATAATAATCCATCTGCTCATGATGTCCAATCATCGCATAAAGATTCTGACCAATTCCAAAATCAATGCCTCCTGCCTGAACACCTCCATAGATTCCTGATTCTACAGTAATCATAATGTCATCTGATATGCCTTCCTCATTGCAGACTCTTCCTACCATATCATTTGGAATTCCTGTTCCAAGGTTGATGACTGCTCCTCTATACAGTTCCTGTGCTCCTCGTCTTGCAATAAACTTTCTCTCGTTGAACGGTGCCGGTGGAATATCTCCTGCCGGTACTCTTGCAAGTCCGCAGTAGGATGGGTCATAGTACCAAGATGAAGTCTGTCTGTGATCTTCCATTGGATTCTCACATACAACAATATCATCAATAAATACTCCAGGAACCGTTACATCCTTTGGATTGATCGTTCCTGACTGTACCACCTGTTTTACTTGTGCAATAACGCGTCCGCCATATCTTTTAGCTGCCAGAACTGCTGGAAGTACTTCCAGTTTCATTGCCTCTTCTGTTGTCGTAAGATTTCCCATCTCATCACATACCGTTCCTCGAATCAGAACAGTATCAAGCGGGATCTCTTTATAAAACATGTACTCTTCTCCGCCATATTCGAGAATATCCACAATATCTGGAAGTGGCTTTGTACGGTCATTCATCTTTCCTCCTTCTACTCTCGGATCAATGAAAGTACCAAGTCCAACCTTAGACATCTTACCTGGAAGTCCACATGCCATACTTCGATAAAGCTGTGCAATCTGTCCTTGCGGCAGACAATATGCTTCTACCTGACTGTTGGCAATCATCTCCATCCATCTCGGTTGCAGACCCCAATGGGATCCAACAATTCTCTTGACAAGCCCTTCGTGCGCCAAATGCTGAATTCCATCTTTTCTATCACTCTGTCCACAGGAATGAACCAAAGTAATATCGGCAGGATGACCAACCGTTTCAAATCTCTTTTCAATTGCTTTCAAAATTGATTCACTTGCACTGACCAGTGTCATTCCTATCGTGCATAATGTAGACCCATCCTGGATCTTTTCTGCTGCCTCCTGTGCAGTAATAAAATTTGCTTTTAACATAATGCCTCCTCTTCTATTGAAAAAGTGTTCTGATATACTTCTTATCTGTCTTAAGTCCCGGTGTCTTCGGAATTGCATCCAGAAAAAGAATCCGCTCCGGCACCTTGAATCTTGCCATCTCTTTTAACATTTCTTCTTTGATCTGTTCCTCTGTAAGTTGTGCACCCTTTTCAAGAACTACAACGGCTGCTGCAACCTCTCCGTACTTCTCATTAGGAATTCCGACAACCGCTGCATCTTTAACCCCCTTAAATGCGATAAGTTCATCCTCTACATCAGTACACCAAATCTTCTCTCCACCACGGTTAACCATATCTTTCTTACGGTCTACGAAAAACACAAATGCATCCTCGTTCTGATATCCCATATCTCCCGTATCGAGCCAGCCATCTTCTGTAAATAACGGTGATTCCATCTTATAATAGTATTCCACTACATTAGCTCCACGGATATAAACTGTTCCGACAGTTCCCGTCTCAACCTCGTGTCCATCATCATCAAGAATTTTAAGTTCCAGTCCTGGAACAGGTCTTCCGGAAGAAGATGGATAAATACTTAAAGCCGTATCCGTCGGAAACAGAGTTCCCGGGCTTGCTGTCTCTGTCATGCCAAATACAGTACGAATCTCTGTGGTCGGCAGCCATTTATGTAACTGCTTTAACTTCTCCACCGGCATATAACTGCTTCCGCACAACATCATACGCAAGGAAGGAAGTGCCGGATACTCTTCTTTCAGATCCATCAAAAGTCCAAAAACTGTTGGCGAACCATGCATGAATGTGATCTTATTCTTTTCAATACATTCCAAAATACGATGTGCTTCATATCTTCTGTATAAATAAACAGTTCCACCAGAATAAACAAACAGTCCTAACAATGCAATCAACCCCGTTACATGATAAATCGGAACTGGTATGATCGTCTTATCTTCCGGTGTTATCTCACATAATCGGTGATATACCATCGTCGCATGAATGACATTGTAATTCTTCATCACAACACCTTTACTGACCGATGTCGTTCCCGAGGTAAACATCAGAATCATCTCATCTTCAAGCTTTCCCTGTGAACCGCCTCTTTTTCCTTTCGGCAGTTCAAGATGCCGGAATCCATATCCTTCTTCCTCGTCAACAGAATAGACAATTGGAAATTGTTCCTCATACTTTTTCACCCAGTCTGTAAATCTTTCTGCTGCCACCAACAGATCAATATCTGCTTTTTCAATCAATGCCTGTATCTCGTGCTCTCTATATTTACTTGGAAATGGAATCACAACAGCACCAATCTTGCAGATTGCATAGAACACAGTACAGAACTCAATACTATTATGAAGAAGCATTCCTACATGCTGTCCTCTTTGAAGCCCTTTTTCTTTCAGCCACTGTGCAAAATCATCTACCATCCCGATGAACGTTCCATAGGTGTAGGCTCTATTCCAGTTGTCAGAAAATCCAATCTTATCTGGAAATTTCTCCGCTGTCTCCTCAAGAATCTCATAATAATTATTTTTCATATCTGAGAATGTACAGACCTGGCGATTTCCGATCGTCCGCATTTCCATGCCTTTCGTCACATGAACATTCCAGACCTCTTGTCCCTTTATCATCTCAAACTCCTTTCAGCTTACGCTGATCATTTTATGAAACCGCTCCCATAAATATTCAAAAAAATATTTGTTCTTTCGAACTACCCATAGTTTATTATATTTTATAGCCTTTTTCAATCTGAAATTGTCACAATTTTTATTTTATTTCTTGTTTTATTTGCACAAATAAATAGTTTATTTCACTATATTAGTGAATACCGCTCCCATTATTTAAATCTGTTTTTATTGGTTTTAAGAAGTATTTATGATATACTCAAGATTAAGAAAAAGACTTTTGACAGCACCAATAGAAAAACCAAATGAGGTAACATCATGAATGAGAAAATTGATATTAACTATATTGCAAAAAAAGCAAATGTCTCTCGTTCTACTGTCTCAAGGGTTCTGACAAAAAAAACAAATGTAAAGGAATCCACACGTGAAAAAGTAGAGCAGGTCATGGCAGAACTGAACTATCATCCAAACTCTATGGCCAGAGGACTTGCTACTGGAAAACAGAATATCATCGCGCTTGTAGTTTCCGATATCCGGAATCCTTTCTACGCACAGCTTGTCTGGACGATTAGTACTTCTCTTCGCGAAAAGGGGTATCTTATGACACTTTATAACAGTGCAGATATGACACGAAAAGACCGTGAATCTCTCTGGAGTCTTTTAGACTATGGATTCTCCGGTCTGATTATGGCAGACGCAAGAAAAGAGGATGATTTTTCTCAATTCTTAAAGCAGGCTGACTGCCCGATTGTTCTCGTCAACAGGACACTCGGCATTGCCAACACATACGATACGATCACTTTGGACAATATGCAGGGCGGATATCTCGCAACAAAGCATCTTCTAGAACTTGGTCATCGGCGAATCGCCATGCTCCGCGGACCAGAAATTTCTACAACCAGTCAGGGACGTTACGAGGGATATGTCTATGCACTTCAGGAAGCCGGAATTCCATTAGATAAGACTTTGATCCGTGCGGGAAAACTGAACATGGAATTTGGACGGGAGTTTGCCAAAAAAATTATTCTTCATTCTGACAATCCCCCTTCTGCCGTATTTGTTGGAGGCGATTTCACCTGTTATGGATTGATGGATGCCTGCATCCGTGCAGGAATACGAATTCCAGAAGATTTAAGCATCGTCAGTTTTGATGATATTCCTTTTTCTGATACAGCAATGGTTAATCTAACTACAATCTCCCATCCTTATACACAGATTGGTGAGCTTGTTGCTAAGAAGATTGTCCATAGAATCGAACAGCCAGATGCTCCTGTCGAACAAATCACATTGCTGCCAACCCTTGTAAAAAGAGGAAGTACAGCACCATATAAAAAATAATTTTTTCTTTTAAACTTTTATCAATGAAAAACTCAAAAGCTGCCGTTTTACAAAAGATTATTTTATAAAGCGGCAGCTTTTTATATTAACTGTTTTTTTCTAATTCGATAGATTCATCCGCCAGCAGATGATACAATTCATCAATCTGGTCGTCAGAAAGCACCCTCTCATTCTTTTCATTTTCTTCTTTCAGTGTCTGAATCAGCTGCTTCCTATGGATTACAGGAATTTCATTTTCAGGTGTTCCATCCCATGTAATTTCTGCATGCTCTGGGAATATAATAACAGAACGCACCGGAATCTTAGTAGCCCCGATTCTCTGCTCTATTCTCTTTGCAAAAAATCTGCTCTCATCCATTGGATTCTTGAACAGGTACTCATGCTGTTTGTCCGCCTGTCCCTTCTTCCCTTTTTCCGTGTAATATTGCTTGTAATCTCCATGTTTCTTCAGAACAACCTTTCCGCTCTGATTCTTCACATTCAAAACGTAGATTCCCGATGGGATGAGTATCAGGATATATGCCTGTGGAGTCTTCTCATTCTTGCCCTGTGCAATCTGATAGAAAATCTTATGCTTTCCAAACTCATTATTCAAATAAAAACTTTCAGACAAACGTATTAGATTTTTCCTACGAAATGCATACTCAAAATAGCTTGAATAGATTTCTATATAAATGCTTCTTCTAAAACGATTCCACTGGTAAATCGTCTTAATCAACCAGTATCCTCCTGCCACAAATGCAAGACCTATTAAAACGTCACTCCAAACTGACATAGCTACCTCCTGAATTTATCCTAATCTCTTTAGTCGAGTTCAGGTCCGTTGTGTTTCTCGAATGAATAACGTCCGCTAGAACCAATCACTCTCATATAAGATTTAATAAAATCTTTAATTGCATCTTCCACAGCAATACATAAATCCATATAATCAATCTGCGGATTTTCTTTTAATGTTGCGATAGATGCATTTGTTGCATGACGCATCAGATCTGTACACACATTAATCTTGTTGATTCCACATGCGACAGCTTTTCTGATATTCTCTTCGCCAGCACCACTACCTCCATGAAGTACAAGTGGCATATCAAGTTCTGCTTTAAGTTCCTTCAGACGTTCAAAATCAAGTTTTGGAATCATTCCTTTTGGATATGCTCCGTGTGCTGTTCCAATTGCCACTGCCAGACAGTCGCAGTTTGTTCTCTCTACGAACTCTTTTGCCTGTTTTACATTTGTATACAGATCCACATTACTGTCATCGGCCTGTGCTGCCTGTCCTACATGTCCAAGCTCTGCCTCACAGGAAAGTCCCATTCCATGTGCGAGACTTGCGATCTGCTGTGTTCTTCTTACATTCTCTTCGAATTCATAGCTGGATGAATCGATCATTACACTAGAGAATCCATACTGCATTGCAGCTGTAATATCCTCAAAATTCGCCCCATGATCTAAATTGAACGCAACTGGTACAGATGCTCTCTTTGCAAGATTTTCAATCAATGGCGCCATTATATATCCATATCCATGCGCCTTCATCTGGCGAGGAGAAATATTAATAATAACTGCGGACTTCTCTTCTTCTGCTGACTCGATAACTGCCTTCACCTGCTCCATATTAACACAATTAATTGCCATAACTGCGTAGTTATTATGATGCGCATGTAACAGCATGTCTTTCATTGATACATACATTTTTCTTCCTCCTGATTTTAAAAAGTGAGATGTCCTGAGCAGACATCTCACTTACATACTAAAGCATGTGAGAAGCTGCCAATGGCAGACTCTCTGCATTTATTTACTTTTCAAACAACTCTTAAATCAACGGATTCTCCATTTCCTCATCCTCAGCACCTTCTGCAAGAGGTCTCTTAAGGATAGAATACAGAAGACCTGTGATACATCCTCCCAACAGCCACAGTCCAATGAACAGAAGTGGGTTAGATGTCATAGCCACTGAGAATACACCACCGTGTACTGCCGGAGATTCCAGTCCAAACATCATACACAGACCACCTGTAATTGCACCACCAACACAGATAGAGGCTGTCAGTCTTACCGGGTCTTTCAACTGGAATGGGATTACACCTTCCTGAACATAGCAGCAAGAAAGAATTACCAATGATAAAGCCTGCTCCTTCTCTGTTTTAGTGAATTTGTTACGGCTCCATGGAAGTACTGTAGAAATAGCAATTCCAAGAGGAGATGTCATACCTGCACACATCTTAGCAGATGTAGGAATAAAGAATCCATCAGCATTCAGTCCATTTACAAACAGAGCTGCTGTCTTATTAACCGGACCACCATTGTCAAATGCGATCATTGCACCAATAACTGCACCAAGTACGAATCTTGAACCAGCACTTAAAGCTGTCAGCCATCCTGTAACAATTCCCATCAACCATGCGATCGGAACACCAATAACATACCACATCAACAACCCAACAATCAATGTCGAAAGTACTGGAATAAACATAATCGGCATAATTCCCTGTAATGCCTTCGGAACTTTAATCTTCTTCATTTGAAGAACAAACCATCCTGCAATCAGAGCTCCAACAAGACCACCTACAAATCCTGTTTTCATAAGTCCTGCAAGTACACCCATTGCATATCCAGGAGCAATACCCGGCTTATCCGCAATAGCATACGCAATAAATGCTGCCAGACAAGGGACTGCAAATGCAAACAAGTTGTTACCAATTGTGAAAATAACCTGAGCCAATGTCTGCATCTCGGCAGCTGTGTCTCCAATGTTATATCCTCCCATCATTTTTGCAATCGCTGTGATAACACCACCACCAACGATTACCGGAATCATGTAGGAAATACCTGTCATGATTGCATCTTTACAAACTGTACCTACACTTTTTTGTTTTTTTCTTTGAAGTTCTGCCATAATTATCCTAATGCCTCCACTAACTCATCAATTACTGCATCTGCATCTTTGATTGGTTCATTTACCTTAAAACTCATCGTCGGAACATCTTTAAAACGACTGGATCCTTTGATTTTTACATCACTAGCAATAATGCACGCATCACATCTTGCAATATCTTCTGCTGTAATCTCGTCTTCTACTCCCTGTGCTCCCTGCGTCTCAACCTTGATTTCGATTCCTTTTTTTTGAGCCGCCTTTTTCAGATTTGCTGCTGCCATATAAGTGTGGGCAATTCCTACAGGGCAACTACATACTGCTACTAAATACATACTCCTATTCCTCCTTTTTACTTTTAAATATATCGATGATCTGATCTACGTCAGTAGCATCCTTTAATGCCTCTCTGAAATCGTCATCCATCAGGCCTACTGCCAAACTAGATAACATTTTCAGGTGTACGTTATCTGCTGTGTTTGGTGCCGCCAGCATAATAACATAATCAACAGGTTCTCCATCAAGAGATCCCCATTCGATCTTTTGATTCAGCTTTACCAGAGTAAATGCTGCTTCTTTTACACAGCCCCCTTTACAATGTGGGATTGCAATTCCATTTCCCATGCCGGTCTCAAATTCAAGTTCTCTGTCTTTAACTCCCTGTAAGTAGTCTTCATAGCTTGATACTTTTCCGGCATCATACATCATTTTGCAGATTTTTCGGATTGCATCTTCTTTATTTGTTACATCTAGTCCGAAAGAAACAAGCCTTTCGTCTATCATATCTGCCATACTCATATTTTTGTAGCTCCTTTCTGTCTATCTGAACATTTCTGAAAATCTCCTGGCCTTTAATATTACTTCCACCGCCTTCTTGTCTTTTGTCAACTCCAATACGTCTCCAAAGATTCCTTTGATGTAATCTTTTGAATTAACATCCAAAGACAGTAGAAAGATCAGCTGAACTTTTTCGTCACCCCAGTTAATCGGTTTTTTCAGTGTCATTATTCCGATTCCCTGTTTCTTTATATGGCCTTCAAATGCATGTGGAATTGCGATTAAGTTTCCAAGCGCCGTCTCCGAAAGATTTTCTCGTTCAAATACCGAATCAATAAATCCTTCATCCACATATCCTTCTGTGATCATCCTGCTTCCGAGAAGATGAATCACTTCCTCTTTTGATTTCAGATCACAGTCAAACATCGCAATCTCACTGTGCAGAAACTGCTGCAGGTATTCATAATTCTTTTGAGTTTCTGGTTCATATTCCTTCTTCTTCATCAGAAACTTCTGAATCTTCTTGATGTCTGTCTCACTCAAAACCGGGGAAACCTGAATAACCGGAATTCCTTCCAATTCAATCGGAACTGTAGCAATCACAAAATCTTGTTTTTCTAGTTTGATTTCTGATAATCTTGATGCTGAGAAAACTTCCCTAATTTCCAAATTCGAAAAACTTCCTGCCAGCTTAGCCCGCAAGAACTGAGACGTACCAAATCCTGTCATGCAAACTAACGTTGCAGTAAATTTTTGATGTTGTTTTTGTTTCATTCTTTCAATCGATGTCCCAATATGAAATGTAATAAAACCAATCTCATCTTCTGTTGGATTAAATCCGTACTTAACTGTAAACTTTGACATAAAGAAAGATGCAATTTCATATTCATAAAACAATTCTTTCTTTATCGCATCCAGAATCGGATTGTAAGTATACATTTTACTGTGTAGTCTCAGTACCATGCATTCCAAATGATCCATCAAAGCATTGATCAATTCATCGTCTTCCTCTAACTGTAGATAGAACTTTCTGTCACATTCCATCAACAAATCCATCATGTAATCAAACATCTCTGGATTGCGTTCTCTTTTCTCTTTAAGAGACTGCTCTTTTTCCATTGGAACATGAAAGCGAAGACCACTCAAACAAATTCTCAGATAACAATCTTCTGTATCCGGAATCTCAATTCCAAAGGATTCTGTCAGATGTTCTTTCAGATAACCTAACACGAAATCCATCCGCCTTGATTCTCTTCCCGGGATAGAGCCTTCATGGTCCATCGTCTTCCCTGCGGATAATCGTTCCAGCATTACGGCCAGATCCAGCATCAGTTCACCTACTGATATGTCAGTGAGTATAAACTGAAATCTTCCTTCCATTTGACCAATGATTTCTCTTAAATCCTTCAGTTCTACTGAGGTGAAATGGCTTTGAATATTCGATACAGTTACTTTTTGTCTTCCACCGGCTCTTTTGAGCGCTTCTAACAACGCCGAACGTATCTGACTTTCATTTCCCTCCACTTTAATTCCATATTTCACTTTCTTAATGAAGTGAACTCCATAATGTTCCCACAGCTCATCCAACTCATTCAGATCATTCAATACAGTAGCTTTGCTTATGTAATACTCCTTTGCAAGAACCTCCATAGATGTGTAATCATCCTGTAAGAGAAGCTCAACAGCCAGATGATACTTTCTGACCTCCGGAGACAGATACAAATCTGCTGTATCCCTTGTGACTTCTTTCAGGTATTTTTTAGCCTCATGGTTGTCATACTCAATCCAGAGTCCTACACCCTGCTGACTGTTAATCCTACAGGAATGTTTCTCCAACTCCTCATTGATCTTCTTAATATCAGCTTTGATCGTTCTGGAACTAACCTTCAATGAAGTAGCAATCTGTGTGGTTGTCAATTTGTCCTCATGTTCTATGAGCAGCGTAACAATTTTCTTCTCTCTAGCTAAAAGCATTTTCATCTCCCGCCTTCAAATTCTTGTATTCCTTGCTGCTTGAGCCTATTATACACAGCACTCGGTTCATTCTACAAATCAGATATTTTCATCTAGCTCATACTAACTTGGTGAAAACAATGTGTGATTATGTCGTGTTTAACAATTGTATCCGTTGTTTTTTTGTGTATTTCGCCCAAGCAAACTGTATCTGGTTTCCTTTTTTGACTTGAAAATTCTTGTCTCTTCCTATTTAAAGTACTTTTATAAGAATACTTTACTTCACTATCATCTGTCCATCAGAAATTAGTTTCACTAACTTAGTGCAATTTCTCCATTATTCATTTTCTATTTTTATTCCTATAATGAAAACATACCAAAACTATTCATAACTGTTCTGTACTCTTTGTGTCAGACAGTTACACTAATCATTACTGCTTTAAGGAGGAAATTATAATGATTAATTTTGAATTTCATAACCCTACCAAAGTTATTTTTGGTAAAAACGTAGAAGCTGAAGCCGGAAAAGAAATCAAAAGGCTCGGTGGTCATAAAGTGCTCGTTCACTTTGGTGGAGATTATCTTCAGGCGAATGGTACTTTAGATCGGATTCATAAAGGCCTCACAGACGCTGGACTTGAATATGTAGATTTAGACGGAGTTGTTCCCAACCCAAGACTCAGTCTTGTAAAAAAAGGAATTGAACTCTGCAAAAAAGAAGGTGTAGACTTCATTCTCCCAATTGGTGGGGGAAGTGCAATTGACTCTGCTAAGGGAATTGCCTACGGCCTTGCTAATGACTTTGAACTGGAAGATCTACTCATGGGAAAAGTAAAAACAGATAAAATTGCACCGATTGGCTGTATTTCTACAATTGCTGCAACAGGATCTGAAACGAGTAATTCTATGGTAATTACAATTGAAGAATACGAAGGTCAACAAAATCTGAAACGCTCTTATAACCATGATTGTGCACGCCCACTGTTTGCATGCATGAACCCAGAACTTACATATACACTTCCTGTTTACCAGACAGCAAGTGGAGCTTCTGATATTATGATGCACACAATGGAGCGTTACTTCACAAATACAAAGGATGTTGACCTGATCGACCGTATCGCAGAAGGACTTCTCGTTGCAGTCCGCGAGGCAGCACAGGTTGCTGTTAAGACTCCTGATGACTACGAGGCACGTGCTACACTGATGTGGGCTGGAAGTCTTTCACACAATGGCCTTACCGGTACAGGACGTCAGTCAGATTTTGCTTCTCATAAAATTGAGCATGAACTTGGCGGTATGTTTGATGTGGCTCACGGCGCAGGACTTTGTGCTGTATGGGGAAGTTGGGCTCGTTATGTTTATAAAACAAATCCTGCAAGATTTGCCCAGTTTGCCGTTCGTGTCTTCGATGTACCAGAAAATTTCTATGATGTAGAAGCTACAGCGCTTAAAGGTATTGAAGCTTGGGAAGACTGGTGTCATAAAATTGGAATGCCAATCAATCTTCATGAATTAGGTATAGATCCTACAGATGATCAGATTAAAGAAATGGCTGAGAAATGCGTTGCTACTGGAGGCGGTACTGTCGGATTTTTCCAACCATTAAATAAAGACGATATTATAAACATTTATAAAATGTCTAAATAATCAAATTACTGCCTTTTAATAAAAGTAACTCCGCATCAAATCTTATTGTAATAGAATATTTGTAACTGTCCAGAGCCAAGCAAAATTTCAAAAACAGCTATAAAATGCTTGTATTTTTAAGACTGTTTTTGAAATTTTATTTGGAAGTTGGCTCTGAACAGTTACGTGAATTTTAAAATTAATACGAAAAGAGGATAAAAATGGAGCTGAGTATACTTTTAATGGAACAGATTGCGAAACTATTTCTTATGATTTTTATGGGCTATGCCGTGGTAAAACTTGGATTATTAACAGATGAAGACAGCAAAGTATTATCTACACTTGTACTGTATCTGATTGTACCCTCGGTAATTTTAAATGCTTTTCAGGTAGACTACACGCAGGAAAAAGTAAATGGGCTAAAACTTGCTGGTATTGCCTCCTTACTACTTTTGATTATTTTACTTTTGATTGTAAATCTGATTGGGAAATTATTGAATTTGAATGAAGTAGAAATACTGTCTATTTATTATTCCAATTCAGGAAATCTGATTGTGCCGATTGTAACATTTATGCTTGGTGAAAAATGGGTATTCTATGCCTGTGTATTTATGGGACTTCAAACCTTTTTTTTCTGGACACATTGCAAAAATGTACTCAGCCACGAGAAAGGATTCAATCCAAAAAAAATTTTTTCCAACATTAATATTATTACCATAATAATTGCAATTACTTTGTTTTTTGCAAAAATACGTCTGCCAGAAATTATTACAGGAACACTTGGCTCAGTAGGTGCCATGATTGGACCAGTGAGTATGTTTGTAACCGGAATGTTAATTGGCGGAATGGAGCTAAAAAAAATATTAACGGACAAAAGAACGTATTTTATTTCGTTCATGCGCTTAATTACAATCCCGCTTATTGCATTACTTATTCTAAAGATAAGTGGTCTCAAAGGATGGAATAAAGACGGAGAACAAATTCTTTTGATTGTATTTATGGCTGTGATTTCTCCAGTAGCTTCCACCGATTACGGCACGGCATCCTGCTTCTTTCACCTTCTTTACAAGCAATGTCTCCAACAGATTATACACAACATCCGCAACTGCAAGCTCCGGACGAAGCCGTTCTTCCGGCACCGGAATTACATTTTCAAGCGGTGCCATACCTGCACGTGTTGCATTTACAAGAATATTGCTCTCGCTAACAACCTCTGCAAGCTTCTCTTTATTATCAAGATCCTCAATAAACACTGTTCCGATGATTACCATCTCCTGACCTTTCACTTCCACTCCATGTTCTTTTAGGTTGCGAATAAATCCGACTCCATCAGTGATATGTCCTGTCATGTTGCATCTATTCCAAGCTTTCAAAGCTATAATTCTGCATAGCCGGAGAACCTGAATGTCCTACCGAAGAGCCGATGAATGCGTATAATCTTATATGTCCATTAATTCTTCTTTCCATTCGTAAACTCCTCCATATTAAATATCAGCAGAAATTTTTCAATCATTTTTGCATTTCTGCCACGAAATGTAGCTACAATATATCATCATCGCTTCAAAACTTCTATGATTTAAAGTGTGAAATTATCATTTAATTCTAATCAATCAGATCATTCTGAAATCTCGACAAATGCTCATACGGCAAGATCAGTCTTCCTCGAAACAATCCACACCCGTCATTGATCAAACTGTTATTCATCGCTGCAAACATATTTACATCCAGCTTCGCCAGATCCAATCCCAACAGCTTCATTCCGCGCTCATACGCCTCATCAAAATAAATGCACTCACCTCTTGGAATCGCATTTCTTCTGGCGCGCTCTTTCTCTTGTTTTTTCTCATATCCCAGATGGTTTGCCGGCCCAATCTCTGCAATATCATCCATTTGCTTTGTACGGATCTGAACCTCAATATAACTTCTTGAACAGTTATCATAGAATGTAATGTGCAGTGACTGGTATTCATCCGGCTGGCTGTCTGAAATATAATCTCTGTAATATGGTCTGACATTGTCATCCATGAGTGGTGAATGACTTTCCATCACACCATTTTCCGGCTCCGCTGTAAACCCTCTTTCCTCAAGAAAGCCCGGTAGTACATTCGCTATCCCGTACAGACACTCCAGTTCTGCGATCTGACGCTCTTCTTCATTTTCATAATGACATTTTGGCATAGAAATCACGATTCGGTATGCGATCAGATCACGAAAACAACTAAGGCTGCTCTTTAACTCTGCCGTTGTCGGATATGTTCCGTACTTTTCATGATAATCTGAAATATATTTTACAATATAACCGTTAAATTTCTCTTCCGCACGGATCAACGACTTGATTCTTCCCTTTACTGTAAATGCAAGATATGGATATTCTTTTGTCATATATTTATAGAATTCCCGAACCTGCTGTGACTGGGTCGTAAGGAATTCATTATGTTCCAAAAGTTCTCTGATCTGAATCAGGAAATTACAATGTATCAGATCAATTTCATTTTTTGTCTTTCGTGCATCTTCCCTTAGATCTGTAATGTAATTCTGCAGCACCTTAAAAATGGTATCGCCCGAATACAGATAATCATTTAAAGTTATCATAATGTATCCCTCCACGAAAATGTATCTCTGTGTTTTTCATTGCATATTTCTTATCAGCACGCCAAACATGATGGCCTTATTTCATCTATTATAACAATCCGATGCGACAATCGCCAGTCATGGAGCTACAAATGATACTTTTCTTGATTTTTTTAGAGAAATTATATAAATTTTGTCTAAAAAACTTGAAATTTTTATAAACAATCCTATAATATAAGTGGGTTGAAAAACGCTAACATTTATGTTTTCTGGAGGTGTTTGTATGATTAGTTTTATTATTTGTTTAGCGTTACTTATTGGCGGATATTTTGTTTATGGAAAGGTGGTTGAGAACACATTCGCACCTGACGACAGAGAAACTCCTGCTGTCAGAATCAATGACGGAGTAGATTATGTCGTTATGCCGCAATGGAAGTTATTCCTTGTGCAATTACTTAACATTGCCGGTCTTGGACCTATTTTTGGTGCCATGCAGGGTGCTTTATGGGGACCGGTCGTATTTCTTTGGATTACATTCGGTACAATTTTTGCCGGAGGTGTGCATGATTATTTCTCCGGTATGCTTTCTGAACGAAATGACGGAGCATCGATTTCTGAGGTATGTGGAATCTATCTTGGAAATGTTATGAAAAATGTTATGCGTGTATTCAGTGTAGTACTTCTTGTCATGGTTGGTACTGTATTTGCAGTAGGTCCTGCCGGCTTGATCGTCACTTTGCTTGGGAACAAAGGTATCACCGGACTTCTTGCAAATCCTGAATTCTGGCTTTGGATTATTTTGTTATATTATTTTATCGCGACCTTTATTTCTATTGATAAGATTATCGGACGCATCTACCCGATTTTTGGTATCTGTCTGATCATCATGGCTCTTGGTGTTATCATCGGTATCTTCACAAATCCGAATTATACAATTCCGGAAATCTGGAGTCACTTTACAAATATGCATCCTGACGGAAAACCAATCTGGAGCTTCATGTTTATTACTGTTGCCTGCGGTGCGATCTCCGGTTTCCACTCTCTGGTATCTTCCGGTACCACATCCAAGCAGCTCGACAAAGAGACTGACGCGAAGCCGATCGCTTACGGCGGAATGCTCTTAGAGTGTGTTCTCGCAGTTTTAACTCTCTGCGCCATCGGTTATGCTTACAAGTGGAACGCGGTTCATCCGGACCAGGCGTTAAAGGGCGCGACAGCGATCTTCGGCGGCGGTATCGCTCACATGATCGACGATATCATCCCGGGAAGCTACAGCATTTTAAACTCTTTACTGGTACTTACATATTCCGCGTTCTGTCTTACTTCTCTTGATACCGCAACACGTCTTGCGCGTTTCATGTTCCAGGAATTCTGGCTTGAGCCGGGTGAAACTGCTGCTGACATCAAAGAGGGCTGGAAAAAGGTTATGGTAAATCCGTACTTCGCTACGATCCTCACGGTTGTTCTTGGCATTCTTCTCGGCATGAACGGATATGGAAAGATCTGGGGACTGTTCGGAGCTGCCAACCAGCTTCTCGCGGGTATCGGCCTCTTAGCCGTTGCCACATGGCTCGGAAACATGGGCAAAAACAACAAGATGTTCCTGATCCCGATGGCATTCATGATCATCGTTACGATCACCTCCCTTGCACTCACAGTTAAGAACCAGATCGGCATGATTGCCGCAGGCGGCGCTGACTGGGGTCCGTGGGCACAGACGATCCTCGGAATCCTTCTGATCTTCCTTGCGATCATCCTTGTTATTGAAGGTGTACAGACACTGTCCAGACAGAAGGCGGCCAAGGCTTAAGTGCCGGGTAAATGATCAGATATTTTAAGAATTGAAAAAGACACGTCATCCAGGTTTTAAGTGAAATCTGTATGGCGTGTCTTTTGTTTTACCGGATCTTTTAATCCCGATTTTTCTGTTGT
>ENA-OPSY01000928-OPSY01000928.1-human-gut-metagenome-genome-assembly--contig:-NODE-928-length-19200-cov-7.828937_pt1 | contig 19200 bp, 10 predicted proteins | sample MGYA00241464_ERZ501920 | MGnify/ENA primary metagenome ERZ501920 (study PRJEB25962, sample SAMEA2042396) | human gut metagenome | biome: human gut; feature: human-associated habitat; material: faeces...
CAGTCTCTCATCAAGAATCTGCCAGAATCTATCCATGTCTCCTTCTGCGGAACATGCTACATCTACCAGGTTAATTGTAACAACACCCTGATTGAAACGCCCGTAGAATTTATGCTTTCCGTTTGGAAGCATCTGAGAATCCTCTACTGTCAGGAAAGATCTGCATCCCATACAGGTATAACAGTTGCCGTCTTTTAACTTTTTCATGATCTTCTCTGAAATATAGTCCGGAACCATTCTCTTTGCCGTACATTCCGCTGCAAGTTTTGTCAGATACCAGTATTTGGTACCCTCACGGATATTATCTGCCTCTAACACATAGATCAGTTTTGGGAATGCAGGTGTAATGTATACGCCCTGCTCATTCTTTACACCAAGGATTCTCTGATGGAGCATCTCCTCGATCACTGCGGCAAGATCATCGCGAAGCTGGCCTTCCGGTACCTCATCCAAATACATAAATACCGTGATAAACGGTGCCTGTCCGTTTGTCGTCATCAGTGTGATCACCTGATACTGGATCATCTGCACACCACGATTGATCTCTTCTTTCACACGGATCTCCGCAATTTTATTGACTTTATCCTCAGTCGGTGTCACTCCGATTGCTTCCAGTTCTGTGCGGACCTGCTTGCGGTATTTTTCACGGCTGACCTGTACGAACGGTGCCAGATGGGAAAGTGAAATACTCTGTCCGCCATACTGTGAACTTGCGATCTGGGCGATTGCCTGTGTTGCAATGTTACATGCTGTTGAAAAGCTCTTCGGACGGTCGATCATCGTCTCACTGATGACGGTTCCGTTCTGGAGCATATCCTCTAAGTTGACCAGACAGCAGTTGTGCATATGCTGTGCAAAATAATCCGCATCATGAAAATGAATGATTCCCTGCTCATGCGCCTCCACAATATCCGGCGGCAGCAAAAATCTCTTTGTGATATCCTTGCTGACCTCACCTGCCATGTAATCCCTCTGTACACTGTTTACGGTCGGGTTTTTATTTGAATTTTCCTGTTTTACTTCCTCATTATTACACTCTAACAAACTTAAGATCTGTTCATCCGTTGAGTTGGACTTGCGCACCAGTTCCTGTTTGTAACGGTATGTAATATAGTTGCGCGCCACATTAAATGCACGCTGATTCATGATCTGGTTCTCCACCATATCCTGAATTTCCTCTACACTTGGGGAACGCTTCATATTTTCACAGGCAACTTCCACATTTTTTGATATCTCGTCAATCTGCTTGTCCGTCAGCTTCTCATAATCAATAACGCTGTTGTTCGCTCTGCGGAGCGCCGACTCGATTTTTTTAATATCAAAGGTATCCTCCATACCGCTTCTTTTAATAATTTTCATTTCCGATCAAATCCCTTTCTGTTCTGACTGATGGCTGCCTGCCATACCCATACGGCCGCATAACCTACGAGTATTTATTATACAATATATTGTGTCTTTGTCAATGCGTTTTGCCAACGGTCAAAAGTCCCATTTTATGGGCACTTTGGCAAAAGCAGATGCCTCAACCCCAGTAAATATGCGGTCTTTATTCACTATTACCAAATTTAAGTTGATTTCTTCGTCATTTTTTTCACTTGTATCTGGTTTTTTATTAACCACAACATCTAGTATTTCTATTTTTCATGCCGCCACAAAAAAAATTCTTCGGACACTCGACATCCACGTCTAAATTAGAAAGCATCTGGTCTAAATATCTCTTCAGATCCCGTATCTCCCCTTCACTCAGTCCTTTCGCTAAAAGTGTTTCCATATCCCGCATATCCTGCTCTGATCTGTCCACTAAAGCGCGTGCTTTCTCTGTCAGCACCAGCTTTTTTAATCTCGCATCATGCTCCACCGCCTCACGGCGCACAAGCCCTTTCCTCTCCATGACTGCAAGCATATTTGATGCAGTTGCCCTCGATACGGAAAACTCTGTTTCGATATCCTTCTGATAAATATCTTTCCCGTCATGATCCCTCAAAAAGCCAAGCGTCCAGCGCTGCATTCCCGTCAGCGGTTCTTTTTCATTTTCCTGCCTTTTTGCCTCCATCCGCTTGTGGATCTGGTTGTGAAGCAGCCGTATTTTATATCCGATCGTGTCTGTATGCATCGTTTTTCTCCTGCTGAAATAAAATTATTTTTACATTGACATTCGTTTTTCTATGCCTTATAACTATATTGTTAGCACACTAACAAATAAAAATCAATTATTTTTTGAAAAGGATGTGATGTTATGTTAAAAACTCTGGGAGCCCAGATCAAAGAATTTAAAAAGGATTCTTTCCTCACTCCTGTTTTCATGATCTTAGAAGTGCTCATGGAAACGATCATCCCACTGATGATGGCATCGATCATCGATAACGGCGTAGAGGCCGGGGATATCCACCATATTTACGTCATGGGCGGATGTATGGTCATTGTCGCATGCATTTCCCTGTTTGCAGGAACGATGGGTGGAAAATACGGTGCCCGCGCTTCCGCAGGATTTGCGCGCAACTTACGAAAAGCAATGTATGAAAATATACAGACTTTTTCTTTTTCCAACATTGACAAATTCAGCACCGCAGGTCTTGTCACCCGTCTTACCACCGACGTGACCAACCTGCAGAACGCATATCAGATGCTTTTGCGCATGTGCGTCCGCGCACCGATCTCTTTGATCTGCGCAATGATCATGGCATTTTTCATCAATGCAAGACTTGCTTCGGTTTATCTGATCGCCGTTATCGTACTTGGTATGATCCTCGCAATTATCACTGTGCGTGCACATCATTATTTTATGGAAGTATTTCCAAAATACGATGACTTAAACGCATCCGTGCAGGAAAATGTCTCCGCAATCCGCGTAGTCAAAGCCTATGTCCGCGAGGATTACGAGAAGAAGAAATTTACACAGGCAAGCAAAAATATTTACAACATGTTTGTCAAAGCGGAAGGCGTACTTGCCTTTAACTCTCCGGTCATGCAGATCGTTGTATACAGCTGCATCATTGCATTAAGCTGGCTGGGTGCCAAAATGATCGTCGCAGGTTCCCTTACCACCGGAGAGCTGATGAGCCTTCTTACCTATTGTATGAACATCATGATGAGTCTGATGATGCTCTCCATGGTTTTCGTCATGTTAGCCATGAGTATCGCAAGTGCCGAGCGTATCTGTGAAGTCTTAAATGAAAAGAGTGATATCACAAACCCGGAAAATCCGGTCTATGAGGTTGCCGACGGCAGTGTTACCTTCGACCATGTGACCTTCCGTTACAACAAGACTTCGGATAAACCGATCCTTGATGATGTCAATCTTTCCATCCGCTCCGGGGAAACGATCGGTGTCATCGGCGGCACGGGAAGTTCGAAATCCTCGCTCGTCAACTTAATCAGCCGTCTCTATGACGTCTCAGAGGGCGCAGTCCTTGTCGGCGGCAAAGACGTCCGCTCCTACGATCTGGATACGCTGCGCGATGAGGTTTCCGTGGTACTGCAGAACAACGTGCTTTTCTCGGGAACCATTTACGAAAATCTGCGCTGGGGTGATAAAAATGCGACCGACGAAGAATGCCGCCACGCATGCCGCCTTGCATGCGCAGATGAATTTATCGACCGTTTCCCGGACGGCTACAACACTTACATTGAACAGGGCGGAACCAACGTATCCGGCGGTCAGAAACAGCGTTTATGTATCGCGAGAGCCCTGTTAAAGAAACCGAAAATACTTATTTTAGACGACAGTACCAGTGCTGTCGACACTGCAACCGATGCTAAGATCCGCAAGGCTTTTACCGAGGAGATCCCGGATACGACAAAATTTATCATTGCGCAGCGAATCTCCTCCGTCCAGAATGCAGACCGCATCATCGTTTTAGATAACGGTGTTGTAAACGGTTTTGGAACCCACGAAGAATTGTTAGCGTCCAATGATATCTACCGCGACGTCTACGAATCACAGACCAGCGGAAGCGGTGATTTTGATGAAGGAGGTGCTGCATAATGGCAGAAAAGAATACCAAACCGGTTCAGGGACCGGGCGGCAGAGGTCCAAAAGGTCCGCGCCCGAAAGTTGAAAATCCGGGAAAATTATTTATGCGTCTGCTCGCCTATATCATGAAAAATTATGCAGTGCACTGCATTCTCGTCGTGATCTGCATCTTCATTACCGTACTCGCCAGTGTACAAGGTACCTGGTTTATGCAGACTCTGATCGACGGCTATATCCTGCCGCTCATCGGTCAGGCAGATCCTGACTTTTCCGGTCTGCTGCACGCTATCATGCGCGTTGCCATTTTCTACCTGATCGGAGCACTTGCTTCCTATATATATACACGCATCATGGTAAATGTTTCCCAGGGTACCTTAAAGAGTCTGCGTGATGACATGTTCACCCATATGGAAGAACTTCCGATCCGCTACTTTGACACGCACTATCACGGAGATATCATGTCCACTTATACGAACGATATCGATACACTCCGCCAGATGATCAGCCAGAGTATGCCGCAGTTTTTAAACAGCATCATCACCATTGTCAGCGTATTTGTCAGCATGCTGCTCTTAAATGTTCCCCTGACGATTGTAACACTCCTGATGATCGGTGTCACACTGTTTGCGACCAAAAAGATCGGCGCACTCAGTGCCAAATACTTTATCGCACAGCAGAAAGATATCGCAACCGTCAATGGCTATATCGAAGAAATGATGAACGGTCAGAAAGTTGTAAAGGTCTTTACGCATGAGGAAGAAAGTATTGAAAACTTTAACAAATTAAATGACCAGCTTTTCCACAGTGCGGACAATGCCAATAAGTTTGGTAACATTCTTATGCCGGTCAACGCACAGATCGGTAACATCAGCTATGTGCTCTGCGCTTTAGTCGGCGGCGTGCTCGCCTTAAACGGTGTCGGCGGCTTTACCCTTGGAAAACTTGCAAGTTTCCTTACCTATAATAAGAGTTTCAGCCAGCCGGTCAACCAGCTTAGTATGCAGCTCAACAATATCGTCATGGCACTTGCCGGTTCTGAGCGTATCTTTAAACTGCTCGACGAAGAGCCGGAAGTAGATAACGGTTATGTTACACTCGTCCGCGCCAGAAAAGAAAACGGGCAGATCGTCGAATCCAAAGAGCGCACCGGTATGTGGGCATGGAAACATACCCATCAGGCAGACGGCAGTGTCGATTATATCGAACTGAAAGGTGACGTGGTCTTTGATGATGTCGATTTCGGTTATAACCCGGATAAGATCGTGCTCCACAATGTAGACCTCTATGCAACACCGGGTCAGAAGATCGCATTTGTCGGAAGTACCGGTGCCGGAAAGACCACGATCACAAACCTGATCAACCGTTTCTACGATATCCAGGATGGTAAAATCCGCTACGATGGTATCAATATCAACAAGATCAAAAAAGATGACCTGCGCCACTCTCTCGGTATCGTACTGCAGGATACACACCTGTTTACCGCAACTGTCATGGAAAACATCCGTTACGGAAAACTTGATGCCACCGATGAAGAGGTCATTGCAGCTGCAAAACTTGCCAACGCAGACACCTTCATCCATCAGCTTCCGGACGGCTACAACACACTTTTAACCGGTGATGGTGCCAACTTAAGTCAGGGACAAAGACAGCTTCTTGCCATTGCGCGTGCTGCGATTGCAGATCCGCCGGTACTGATCCTCGACGAGGCGACCAGTTCGATTGATACCAGAACCGAAAAGATTGTTCAGGACGGTATGGATAAACTGATGGCAGGACGCACCACATTCGTGATCGCCCACCGCCTCTCCACCGTTAAAAACAGTGACTGTATCATCGTATTAGAGCAGGGACGCGTCATTGAGCGCGGTAACCATGACAAACTCATGGAAGAAAAAGGAAAATACTATCAGCTTTACACAGGAAATCTTGCGGAGGGCTAACATTTTGCATGAAAAACGGGCATATATAAAGCGAAAACTTTATATATGCCCGTTTTAGTCTCCATTTTGGGTCAAACTCACAAACATTCTATAATTCTGAACGAATCTGTTTCCTCCACGGCAGAACGATATGCTCCGGCAGGTGTCCTTTCACGGTTTCTGCCCCGGAACAGATCTTATCTGCACAGCATAAGATCCAGCCTTCCATGTATTTTGGCGGAACGATATTTAATGGAAACATATGACATTTTATCATATCCTTCTCTATCTCGTTCAAATCCGGGATATCACGGGCTGCATTCTCACACGCCTTTTTTGCATGATGAAATCCATGCCATTTATGTGATGCATCTTTCTCATGCCAGTCATACAAAAAATAATCATGTAACAGCGCACCGCGAACCAGCGAATGGATATCCACCGGCGCATTCATTTTCAGTGCCAGATAATAGCTGAAATATGCAACCGACACACTGTGGCGGAACACGCTGGTGTCACCGTGCTGCATATAGCGGTGTGACTCTAACAGACGGGACTGCCTGCAGAGTTCCTCTAAGGTGTCATAAAAGTATTTTTCCTGCTCGTCGGATAAATGATAGGTCATTTTGCTCCTTCTTTCCATGCTATTCAATAAAACAGTTACCTGGGCGAAACTCTGCTTTAGGCTGTGAACGTTGTGGGAAATTGACAGCTGAAACGAAAGCACGCTCTCGCTGCGTGTCGCTCGTAGCGGATACTAAGTGACCAAAATACGGTCACTAAGTACCGACGGCTCCCCAGCACTTTCTTTTTCATCTGTCAATTTTCCACAACATCGCCAGTTCATGAATGAGTTTCGCAATTATCTTAGTATATGCACGCATAAACAAGATTGTCAAGCTATCGCAAAAATATGAGGACTTTTTTCAGTCCTCATATTTTTATACACATGATGTTGGTATCAAATATAATACCTTACAGTAACTCTTTTAATATCTGGTTCACAAGCGCCGGGTTTGCTTTTCCTTTCATGGCTTTCATGGTCTGTCCGACTAAGAATCCGATTGCCTTTTCTTTGCCGTTATGGTAATCCTCAACCGACTGTGGATTTTCTGCTAATATTTTCTGTACTGTCTCACGGAGTGCACCCTCGTCGTTGACTGTCTTTAAGCCTTTCTCTTCAACATATTTTTCCGGATCAATGTCATCTTTAAAGATCAGTTCGAATACTTCCTTTGCGACCGTGTTTGTAATGGAACCGGAATCGGCAAGATTGATCAGTTTTGCAAGATTGACCGGTGAAAAACGGATATCCTCCGGATCCATGTTATTTTCTTTTAACAGGCGCATCGTCTCCACCATGATCCAGTTGGACACTTTTTTCGGTTTTCCACAGAGCTCGGTTGCCGCCTCAAACAGATCCGCAAATTTCTTATGTCCTGTGATGATCTCGGCATCATATTTTGGAAGATCAAACTCTCTCTGGTAACGCTCTAATTTTTCCGTGCGCAGTTCCGGCTGGTTTGCCTTTACTTTTGCGATCCACTCATCGCTGATCACGATCGGGACAAGATCCGGCTCCGGGAAATAACGGTAATCCTGTGCATCCTCTTTGGAACGCATTGCATGGGAAGATTCCTTATTGTCATCCCAGCGGCGTGTCTCCTGCACGATCTTCTTTCCGGCTTCAAGCAGTTCAATCTGACGTGCACGCTCTCCCTCGATAGCTCTTGCAATCGCTTTAAAGGAGTTTAAGTTTTTCATCTCGGTACGGGTTCCAAACTTCTTTGCGCCGGCTTCACGGACGGACAGGTTGACATCGGCACGCATGGAACCTTCGTTTAATTTACAGTCAGATGCTCCCAGATACTGGATGATCATGCGCAGCTTTTCAAGATATGCGATAACCTCCTCCGCGGAACGCATATCAGGCTCGGATACGATCTCAATCAGCGGTACACCGGAACGGTTGTAATCTACGATGGAGACATCCTCCCACTCGTCATGCACCAGTTTTCCGGCATCCTCCTCCATATGGATCTCATGGATACCAATAATCTTCTTTCCGGCTGCTATCTCGATCTCGACACCACCGTTTCTGCAGATGGGCAGATATAACTGGGAGATCTGGTAGTTCTGCGGGTTATCCGGGTAAAAATAGTTTTTACGGTCAAATTTACAGTACTGGGTAATACTGCAGTTTGTGGCAATTCCCACTGCCATCGCATATTCCACCACCTGACGGTTCAACACCGGAAGGGAACCCGGCATACCGGTACAGACCGGACAGGTATGTGTGTTTGGTGCACCGCCGAATGCCGTGGAACAGCCGCAGAAGATTTTTGTTTTCGTTGCTAACTCAACATGGACCTCAAGTCCAATGACAGTTTCATATATTTTACTCATGTCTATTCCTCCATTTTCGGACTATGCAAGCGGGCTGTGCTCATAGGTTCTTGTCTGTTCAAATGCATATGCCGCGCGGATGATCTTCTTCTCTTCAAAACAGTTTCCAATAAGCTGTAACCCGATCGGCAGACCGTTTTTATCTTTGCCGCACGGCAGTGAAATTCCCGGTAAGCCGGCAAGATTTACGGAAATCGTGTAAATATCTCCTAAATACATCTTGATCGGATCACTTAAAGACTGTCCTAATTTTGGTGCAGTGGTCGGTGCTGCCGGTCCTAAAATGACATCATATTTTTCAAATGCTTTATCAAATGCCTGTTTGATCAGTGCCTTGGTGCGGAGTGCTTTCAGATAATATGCATCGTAATAACCGCTGCTCAGCACGAAAGAGCCAAGCATGATACGGCGTTTTACCTCCGGCCCGAATCCTTCAGAACGGGATTTTTTGTACATGTTGTGAAGTCCCTCGTATTCTTTGGTGCGGTAACCATATTTGACACCGTCAAATCTTGCCAGGTTGGAACTTGCCTCTGCACAGGCGATAACATAATATGCAGGGATCGCATATTCTACCAGGCTTAAATCAAACTCTTCCACGATGGCGCCCTTTTTCTTTAATTCCTCTGCAGCCTGCAAAACTGCTGTTTTTACCTCCGGTTCTAAGCCTTCCCCGAAATAATCGCGTGGGATACCGATCTTCATTCCGGCGACATCATCCACCAGCGCCTTGGTAAAATCATAATCCTCCCTTTTCACGGAAGTGGAGTCCTTCGTATCATAAGAAGCGATCGCCTCTAATATCGTGGCACAGTCTGTCACATCTTTTGCGACCGGTCCGATCTGGTCTAAGGATGAACCGTAAGCGATCAGTCCGTAACGTGATACCGTTCCGTAGGTCGGCTTGATTCCGGTCACGCCGCAGAAGGAACTCGGCTGACGGATGGAACCGCCGGTATCTGATCCAAGTGCAAAGACACATTCCTCTGCCGCAACCGCTGCACAGGAACCACCCGAAGAACCGCCCGGCACATGCTCTGTGTTCCATGGATTTTTTGTCTCACCGTAAGCGGACGTCTCTGTCGTGCTTCCCATGGCAAACTCATCCATGTTGGTCTTTCCTAAAATAACTGCCCCTGCTTTTTCCAGATTTAAAACTGCTTCCGCCGTGTAGGTCGGAATAAAGTTATATAAAATCTTAGAAGAACAGGTGGTAAGCAGATCTTTCGTACACATATTGTCTTTGATGGCAACCGGTACACCTGCAAGCGGCCCCGTCAGTGTGCCGTCATCAATCTGTTTCTGTACTTCCTTTGCGCGTTTCAGTGCTCCCTCTCTATCTACTGTCACAAAGCTGTTTACGAGTTTTTCTTTTTTCTCAATCGCGTCAAGCGCCGCCGTAACAGCTTCCTCTACTGAGATTTCTTTTGCTTTTATTCTTTTGCCGAGTTCCACGGCAGTCAAACTCATAATATTCATATAAATCTCCATTCCTGCTCCTGCTTTTTATCCGAACATTTTCTTTGCCTGCTGCACAAAATGTTCTTTGAGCAATCTGATTAATCTCCAATTGTCTTTGGCACTTTAAATCCACCGTCTTTCTGTGCCGGTGCATTCGAAAGCGTCTCTTTGCTGCCGTCTCCGTTTGTCACTACATCTTCCCGGAATACATTGTTTACCGGGAACACATGTGACATCGGCTCCACTCCTGTGGTGTCAAGTTCATTTAATTTATCAATATAGTTGAGCATTTCTTCCATATCTTTCTTTGCATGCTCTTTCTCTTCCTCATTCAGCTCTAATTTTGCAAGGATTCCGACATACTCGATCGTCTCGTCTGAGATCTCATTTTTGCGTCCTGTTTTAATGACTTTCGGCTCTTCCTCTTCGTTCTCCGGTTCCAGGGTTTCCTCCGGCTCTTCAACAACAACCGGTCCAACAACCAGACCATAGCAGGCAACATCCCCTGCTCCGGAGTTGTTCCACTCTGCCTGGATCGCAGTTCCTTCATATTTTAATCCACATTTTTCCATCACTTTGGCTGAGTACGGATTTCTGGTATCACATCGCGCCGCGATCCTGCGTGCCCCAACTTCGTTAGTCAGGTATTCTGCCACTGCCTCTAATGCTTCTGACATGATTCCTTTATTCCAGTAGTCACAGCTTAAACAATAACCGACTTCCATGGACTGCACTTTTTCATTGACAGCTACGACACCAATGCTGCCGATTGCCTCACCGATCTCTTTTAATTCGATACACCATTCATATTTTTCCGGTTTATCGTATGCAGCGATCCAGCCTTTTAAAATGCCTTTCGTCTCTTCTTCACTCTCATGTGCAGGCCACAGCAGATATCTTGTCACTTCCGGATCCGATGCCCAGTTACGGTACATCGGCTCTGCATCGGAAAGTGTAAATTTTCTTAAAACAAGACGTCTTGTCTCGATTGTTTTTGTTCCCAAATGTTTCACGGCTGTTCTCCTTTTTCATTCATATGATGTCTGTTTGCAAAACTCCATTTTACATTCAAAATATTTTGGATTTACGGCTCTAATCTGCTTAAATCACGCGGGAACAGCGTCGTCTCACGGACGTTGTCCTCACCGACTAATTTCATGGTCAGACGCTCTAAACCGATTCCAAGTCCACCATGTGGCGGCATGCCATGTTTGAATACGGATAAATACTGTTCCATTCCCTCAGACTCCATACCACGCTTTTCGATTTTTTCCATCAGTTTGTTGTAATCGTGGATACGCTGTCCACCGGTCGTGATCTCAAGTCCCTGATATAAAAGGTCAAAACTTAAGGTATAAGTCGGATCTGCCGGATCGTCCATCGCGTAAAACGGACGTTTCTTGGATGGATAATGTGTGACAAATACGAAATCCGCATCATACTCTTCTTTGAAATACTGTCCGATGAGTGCTTCCTCCTCCGGCTCAAGATCGTATGGGTTTCTGATCTGGCGGTGATATTTTTCTGCCACTTTTTCTTTTGCTTCATCGAAACGCACGGTCGGAATTTTGTCGACATTCGGCAGTGTGACGCCTAATAACCGAAGTTCCTCTGCATAATCTTTTTTGAGCAGTGCGATCATATACTGCAAAAATCCGGTCTCCATCGCCATGATATCTTCAAATCCATCAATATATCCCATCTCAAAATCAAGGCTGGTGTACTCGTTCAAGTGACGTTTGGTATTATGTTTTTCTGCACGGAATACCGGCGCCGTCTCAAATACCCGGTCAAATACGCCGACCATCATCTGTTTGTAAAACTGAGGACTCTGCTGTAAAACTGCCGGTCTGTGAAAATATTCCAACCGGAACAGGTTTGCCCCGCCCTCTGCACTTTTTGCACCGATCTTTGGTGTATGGATCTCTGTAAACCCCTGACTGTATAAGAAATCACGAAATCCCCGTACCACACCTTCCTGAATACGGAATTTTGCACGCTCCCTGATATTTCGAAGGGCGATCGCACGGTTGTTTAAATTCGCCTCCAAGGAGGTATTTAATTTCCATTTTGAAATCGCAAGCGGCATCGGTGCAGCCGGTTCGGACAATACCTTGATTTTATCCAGACGGATCTCAAATCCGTGTGGTGCACGTTCCTCCGGTTTTACGGTTCCCTCCACCTCAATCGTTGCTGCCTCTTTTAAATCTTTTAAGTCAAACTGTGTTTTTCCTTCTTCGTAAACACACTGGAGCAGTCCTTCTCTCTTTCTTAAGACGATAAATGCAACTTCACCCATATCACGGATGGTATGCACTGCTCCGTTTACTTTTACACTTTTTCCCTCATAGCTGCCGGTCAGTAAATCACCGATCTCTAAGGTTTCCTTTTTGTTTACACCTGTCATGAATTCCATATTCTGTACACTCCTTTAGATATGATAAGGTGCGGGACGGGAACCTTTTTGAAAAACAAAACTCTGTCTTTCAGATTTTCAACAAATAATAGAATGCACGCTCCGCGAACATTCTATTATCATGAATACAAAAAACCCCGGAAAAGCATATGCTTTTCCGGGGCGAAATCTCTTAGTATCCCGCGGTACCACCCGCATTGAAAAATGATGTCGTTCTCATCATCTTTCCGCTCTCTGTGCTTAACGCGCACCCACGTACTGACCTACTTTCGATCCACTGCCGCTGTTTTTAAGATCAACCGCTCGTGCAAATTCCTGTTCAATCAGTCTGCTCCAGAGTGTTCCCTTGACCTTCTCTCTCAAACAGCGCTCTCAGTCGGTGACGCTGTATTCCTGTCGACGCCCAAAGATCAGAGTCTCTTTCATCGCTTTACTGTTTTAACGTTGTAACATTTATACCACATTGATTTCCTGTTTGCAATATTTTTTTTACAACTTTTTTTATTTTACAGTAATTTTGCAGGTTGCTTTCTTTCCACTTGCAGTTTTTACAGTAATCGTGGCTGTTCCTTTTTTCAGCGCCTTTACTTTACCATTCTTATCAACTGTTGCCACTTTTTTGTTGGAACTCGTCCAGGTAAGTTTATCTGTTGAGGAAGAAGGTGTCATAGTCGCTTTTAAGGTCAGAGTCCTGCCCTTTGCAACAGTCGCCTTGGTTTTGTTTAATTTTACCTTGGTTGCCGGTACTTTTACCGTCACTTTACAGGTTGCTTTCTTTCCACCTGATGTCTTTGCGGTAATCGTTACAGTACCTTTCTTTACAGCCGTTACAACACCATTTTTATCGACTGTAGCTACTTTCTTGTTAGAACTGCTCCATGTCACTTTGTCCGTTGCATTCTTATCAAGAGTAGCTTTCAGCTGTTTTGTTGCATTTTGCTTTAATGTCAGTTTCTTTGCACTCAGTTTAATACCTGCTGACTTCTTATTACTCTTTACAACGGTCACTTTACAGGTTGCTTTCTTTCCACTTGTTGTTTTAACTGTAATCGTAGCTGTTCCTGTTTTGACTCCTTTGATCTTACCGCTCTTTGTTACTGTCACTACCTTTTTGTTTGATGTAGACCATGTAAGTTTATCTGTCGTTGTCTTCGGAAATACAGATGCTGTCAGTTTTACGGAACTTCCCTTTTTGATACTCATCGCCGGTGTCAGATATACTTTGGTTGCCGGATCTGTAACCGTGATCTTACAGGTTGCCTTTAAACCATTCTTTGTGGTAGCTGTAATTGTAGCGGTTCCTGCTTTCTTTGCAGTTACTTTTCCGTTTGCATCTACTTTTACAACAGAGGATTTGGAAGATTTCCATTTCACGGATTTATCCGTACAATCCTTCGGAGTGACTGTTGCCTTTAAGGTATATGTTTTTCCTTTTTTCAGGCTGAGTTTTGTCTTGTTTAATTTGATCTTCGCTGCCTGTACCTGATCTCCTACAGTTACTTTACATTCTGATGTAAACATTCCGTCTTTTGTTGTCACGGTAATTGTTGCAGTTCCTTTGGCATTTGCAGTTACATTACCATCTTTGTCAACTGAAGCAACTGTTTTGTCAGAAGTCTTGTATTTTACTGCTGTGTTTGTTGCATTCTGCGGTGCTACTACTACATTTTCAGAAATATTTGCTGTTTTACCTTTCTGTAAGGTAATCTCTGTCTTTTTCAGTGAAACTCCTGTTACTTTGACTGCACGTTCTTCTGCCTTAATCTTATATGCAGGATCAAAACCAGGTTTTAAGTTTTCTTCATCCACAGAAACCTGTTTTACATGACCCTTGTCTGTTAAGATCACACCATTGTATGCCGGAACATTTACCGTTACACTGCCGCCTGCTGCACTGCAGCTGTTTCCTGTGATCACATCTGCAAGTTCTGCTGCATTAATTCCAAGTTCTGCAACATTTACTGTCACAGACTTGTCTGCTGCACTGTTGTTCATCAAAACAAGCATGATATCCGAATCATCACTTCTGACATAGCCTAAAATTTCTTTATCTGTGCCATATACCGGCTCTACGGAGCCTGTTCTCAATGCACTGTAACTGCTTCTTATTGCAGCAAGTTTTGCATACCATTTTACCAGATTCTCATTTCCTTCGCCCCAGATCATCGCACGGCGGTCATCTGGATCATCTGCACCTACCATACCAAGCTCATCACCATAGTAGATCGTCGGTGCACCTGCATAGGTAAACTGCATTAACGCAACTAAATACTGTTTCTGTTTTGCTGCATCTGAAGTATTCTCATAAGTCGGGAATGCCTCTGCAATTTCTTTCTGTTTTCTATCGTCATCAATACCATCTAAGTAAGATAACAAACGTGTTGTATCATGAGAGTCAACAAGGTTCATCATTGCATAAAATGCTTCTTTCGGATAACGCTCTCTCAAACGCTCTAAAGTATTTAATGCATCTGCGGAATTCCCGCCCTTTGCATAAGCGATCGCTGCTCCACGGAACATATAGTTCATAACGGAATCATACATGTCACCCATCAGATATTTTACCGCATCCGTCCAGATTTCTCCGATGATCACGTTATCACTGTCAAGTGCCTTCACGGATTTACGGAAGTGCTGCCAGGTCTCATCCGATACTTCATTGGCAACATCGAGTCTCCATCCGTCCATTCCTTTTGACAGCCAGTACTGTGTTACACTGTTATCTGCGGTCTTACTTGTCTCATTTTTTCCGATTACTTCTTCTGCCCAGGTACCGGTCTGATATTCGGAACCGTTCGTTGCCTTGATGATCGGCATGGAGTCATAACCCCACCATCCATCATAACCATATACTGGTTTTCCGGCACGAAGTCCTACGGAATCACATACTTCATCGTCATTGTCATCTTTTAAAGTTGTATCGGAAAATACATCAAACCATTCTGTATAGTCATAGTTTGTAATTCCATACTCTGCCGTAAAATATTCTTTTGCCTGTTTTTCTGCTTCCTCTTTGGAAATCTTTTTCTCGCTCATGGCATCGTATACATATGCCCAGTAAGGATAAGCTCCGATCGTATCGGTTCCATCTTCCAGATACTCATAGTAACGGTCAAAATAAACAGAATCATCCGATACATGATTGAATACACCATCCAATACAACATGCATATTATTCGCTTCTGCTACGCTGACCAGTTCCTCAAAATCTCCAAGTGTTCCAAGGATCGGATCAATATTTTTATAATCACTTGTATCGTATCTGTGGCTGGAAATGGACTCAAATACCGGGTTTAAGTAGATCACGGTAACACCAAGTGCTTTTAAGTAGTCGATCCGTTTTGTAATACCCTTTAAATCTCCACCATAGATCTCATTGCTCCAGTTTCCATCTCCCTTGTATGCATAAGTTGGATATGTATCCGGATGTAATGTGACCTGCTCCGGATTCTCCGGCAAAATATACCAGTCATTCATATATTCATACTGCACCGAACCTCTTGCATCCGAAGTGATGGTATCGTTTGTCACATTGCCATTATAGAAACGATCCGGGAAGATCTGGTAGATCACTGCATTTTTCATCCAGTCCGGTGTCTTATAACCTGACTGATATACGATCTGATCATACGGTAACAGGCTTAATAAATCTGTTGCCATACCGGTTCCGTAATATCCGTCATCATCGCCATACATTACCACTGCCGTCTCATTATATACTGCAAAGAAATACTGGTATTCTCCAAGTCTGTCATAGCTTGTAGTAACAGACCATCTCTGTTTTCCATCTTCCGCACCCGCTGTTTTTTTCATGGAAAGTGTTTTCTTTTCCACACCTTTTACAACCAGTTTGACTGCAGTAACATCATCTCCGGTATCGATGGAGTAGGTAACTTCCTCCCCGGTTGCCACCGCACCGTATACTGATTTGTAAGCTGTATCCTTAGAATCAAATACAAGTTTGTTTGTTGCAACTTCTTTGTCAGAAGCATTCGAATAATAAATGCCTGATTCCGGATCATAATAGAATGTAACATCCTTTGTGGTATCTACCGTATATGGATCCATTTCAACAGTCTCATCCTCTGATACGATCTTCGTATCGGAATAAGTACCAGCTTCCATGTTTTCCACAGTTGCGCTGTAAATTCCGGTCAATCTGCTGTCAGAAAATCTTGTATCTGCCAGAATTCCTGTTCCCTGCAATAACAGGCTTGCCCCAAATTTATAATCAATACTGCATTTTGAATAATGGCTGAAGTCCGAATAATAAATCGTAACATCCTGAGGTTCTGTCACGGTAACTGCAATGTTAGATCCGCTTATAACACCGCCTGCTCCATAGTTTTCGCTCCAGTCACCCAGCGCAATCTTGTACTCGTAATTTGCCGCCGGAACATTTTTAAATGTATAGGAATATAACCCCTCTCCCATGTATGTCATTATATTTGATGCTGCATCCCAGCTTTTTCCAGGAAATGTACCCGGTATACAGACCATTCTGCCGGTAAATTTATCCCTGGTATAAGAAAGATAAGTATCTTTTCCAACTGTAACACCAGCGGATGTTTCAATGTCTTTTTTTACACCATCTACTTCGATGTAATATACGATGTCCAATGCATCATCTCCAAGGAAAATCGCATCCGTGGTATATGCATTTGCAACACTTTTATCTGCTGTCATGGTAACCGTCTTTAATGCAGAAGTTCCTTTTTCCTCCACCTCTGATTTTTTACCATAAACAACCTTTACTTTATCTTTTACGTTTTCTGCAACAGCCGTGAATGTGGTAGTTCCATCTGCATTGTCGACTGCCTGGTCCGATACCTCTTTTGTGGAAGCAAGTGTAATTGTTCCATCTTTATCCATGTACCAGTTCCAGGTGCCGTCTTTCTGGATATAATATACATCGGTTGGCGTTTCTGCTACAAATTTATCCAACAGTTTGTCGTAAGTATTGTCACCTGTTTTTGTATCATCCGCATTATCTGCATCTACAAACTGAAAGCCTCCGAATGTTCCTTTGACAGTGAGTTTGTAAAATCCATTCTCTTCTGCTGTGAAAAGATCTCCTTTAACACCCCATCCTGTAATCGTTTCCTGACCTTTTGTATCAGTGATGGTCAATTTGTCATTCCAATGCTGCATTGCAGGTTTTGACCATTTCGTTTCCGGTTTGATATGCATGGTAAGATAAACAAGTTCCGGCTCTTTTAACGCTTCTGTGCCTGCTGCATCTAAATACCAGCCCCAGTTGCCATCTTTACAGATATAATAAAGATCTGTCGGTGTTTCATCTGTGTATGCTTTCATGGTGCTGACAAATCCCTGTCCTGCTGTGTTCTTTGACGGATCTGCATAATCTAAAAACTGGAATCCTGTAAAATTACCGTTTAATGTTACACTGTAAAATTTTCCGTCTTTATCCGCTGTCAGAAGCTGTCCTACTGCGTCTTCCCAACCTGTAATCTCCTGGTTTTTTTCCGTTGCACCAGATACGATTGTGTTATCATCTCCCCAGAACTGAAGTGCAGGCGTTTTGTACTTTGCAGAACTGTTATCCATGTGCAGTGTCAGGTTCATTGCTCCTTCCACAGCTTTCACTTCCTGCTCTGTTTCCGTTTCTTCTGTTTCCTCGGATAATTCAGTCTCATCTTCCGTTGTTTCTGTTACAGGTGCCTCTGTTTCTGCATCTTGGGTCTTTGCTTCTGTTACTGCTGCTTCCGCATCCTCTGTTTCTGCATCTTCGTTCTCTGCTTCTGCATCTTGGGTCTCTGTTTCCGGCTCTTTCGTTTCCTGACTCTGACTTGTACCAGTTTCTTCTTGTACCGCGGTATCTGCTTTCGTCTCTGTTTCCCCGGTTTTTTCTGTCACAGCATTTTTTGTTTCTTCCATACGATCTGCATCGCTGGATTCTTCATGTACCGTTTCTTCTGTCCCCGTTTCAAGCTCCGCCGCCGCTGCAGATATGGCTCCCGGCGTCTCTGGTAACGTTACCAGCATACCTAAAATTAAAAGCCAGCTAAGTGATTTCTTAGCGGCCTTCTGTAAAATCTTTTTGTTTCTCATTTTTCAAAGTCCCCCATTTTCGATTTTCGATCATACCCCAGTTTGCCGGATAAGATCATTAACCGGTCTTATACATGTCCCTCTCCCCCTCTTTCAAATTTTCGTATTTTTTCGTACTTCTATATCTTATATTTATTCGTTGATTTATACAAGTTGTTTTCGTATTTTAATTCTATTTTCGTCTGTTTGACCAATTTTGCAAATTGATTTTTATGAATTATTCGGGTATTGACTTTGGGCGAAAATATGCGAAAATATTTTTCTGTTACTTTTGGGCAATAAAAAAACAGTGTCTCCTGTTCTGACCGATTCCACCCTTTCATTGTCAGATTTTGGTCTGACTGACTTTCGTGGCAGATACGGACAGATATCATCGACACTGTCTTTCTCAATATTTTTTTATCAGATCTGCCCTGTTTCTTTCAAGTATGCGAGCAGTCCCTCACAACCGCAAACAACATCCCGGTAGGTCTCGTCAAACCTGCCAGAATACCATGGATCTGAAATGGATTTTCCTTTTCTTTTGGGATCTGTAGCAAAGTCCAAAAGAAGTTTTATCTTGCCATCGACATCCGGTCCCGTGATGCGTATGGTGTTTTTGATGTTATTTGCATCTGCACAGAGCAGATAGTCATAATACCCGTAATCTTCTTTTGTTACCTGCCGTGCACGTTTTTTTGAAAAATTTGTGTATGCTGTTTTCCCGATCCCATGCTTCCTCAGCTCTGCCTGCGCCGGCGGGTAGATCGGATTGCCGGTGCCGTTCCAGATTTCTTCGCTGCTGGTGGCAGCGGAAGCGATCTCGAAGTGGGAAGTGAGGTTTTGTTTTTCCACCAGATCCTTTAGGAGGTACTCGGACATGGGGGAGCGGCAGATGTTGCCGTGGCAAACAAATAAGATCTTGATTTTTCTCATATTTCCAGTATTTTCGGGCTTTTCAAGCCTTTTTACCT
>ENA-OPSY01000948-OPSY01000948.1-human-gut-metagenome-genome-assembly--contig:-NODE-948-length-18878-cov-4.239016_pt1 | contig 18878 bp, 12 predicted proteins | sample MGYA00241464_ERZ501920 | MGnify/ENA primary metagenome ERZ501920 (study PRJEB25962, sample SAMEA2042396) | human gut metagenome | biome: human gut; feature: human-associated habitat; material: faeces...
GCGATCGAATTATTCAAGCCATTCGTTATGAAAGAATTAGTAGAGCGTAAATTAGCTCACAACATTAAATCAGCTAAGAAAATGGTTGAAAAACTTCAGCCAGAAGTATGGGATGTCTTAGAAGACGTCATTAAAGAACATCCTGTTATGTTAAACCGTGCACCGACACTGCATAGACTGGGAATTCAGGCATTCGAGCCTATCCTGGTAGAGGGTAAAGCGATTCGTCTGCACCCATTGGTATGTACAGCGTATAATGCCGACTTCGACGGTGACCAGATGGCTGTCCATCTTCCATTATCTGTGGAAGCACAGGCAGAGTGTAGATTCCTTCTGTTATCACCAAACAACCTGTTAAAACCATCTGATGGTGGTCCAGTAGCTGTTCCTTCTCAGGATATGGTACTTGGTATCTACTATCTGACATTAGAGAAAGATGGAGACAAAGGTGAAGGTAAATACTTCAAATCTGAGAACGAAGCATACTTAGCTTATGAAAATAAGGTAATCACACTTCATTCTAAGATCAAAGTAAGACGTACAGGTGTGGACAAAGATGGAAATCCTATTTCCCAGATCGTAGATTGTACACTTGGACGTATTCTGTTTAATGAGATCATCTTACAGGATTTAGGATTTGTAGACAGAAGCAAACCAGAAAATGCCTTAGCATATGAGATTGATTTCCATGTAGGAAAGAAACAGTTAAAACAGATCCTTGACAGATGTATCAATATTCATGGAGCAACAAAGACTGCAGAAGTCTTAGATGATATTAAAGCAATCGGATACAAATTCTCTACAAGAGGAGCTTTAACAGTATCCATTTCTGATATGACAGTGCCACCTGAGAAACCTCAGATCTTAGGAGATGCACAGAAACAGGTAGAATTTATCACAGAACAGTATAAACGTGGTCTGATGACTGAAGAAGAGCGTTATAAAGCTGTTGTTAAGACATGGTTCGATGCCGATGACGTTTTAACAGATAAACTGATCAGCGGATTAGACCGATTAAACAACATCTTCATGATGGCCGATTCCGGAGCCCGTGGTTCTAACCAGCAGATCAAACAGTTAGCAGGTATGCGTGGACTGATGGCCGATACATCAGGACGTACGATCGAATTACCAATCAAGTCTAACTTCCGTGAAGGTCTTGACGTACTGGAATACTTCATTTCAGCGCATGGAGCTCGTAAAGGTCTGTCCGATACAGCCCTTCGTACAGCCGATTCAGGATACTTAACACGTCGTCTGGTAGACGTATCACAGGATCTGATCATTCGTGAACAGGATTGCTGTGAAGGTACTGGAGAGGAAATTCCAGGAATGTATGTAGAAGCATTCATGGATGGACAGGAAGTTATCGAAAGCTTAGAAGAACGTATCACAGGAAGATACGCAGCAGAAGAGCTTGTGAATAAAGAAACTGGTGAAGTTATTGTAAAAGCAAACCACATGATCACACCAAAACGTGCGAAAGCCGTTTGTGATGCAGGATATACATCTGTTAAGATCCGTACGATGTTAACATGTAAATCCGGAGTTGGAGCTTGTGCGAAGTGTTATGGATCTAACATGGCAACAGGTCAGGCCGTACAGGTTGGAGAAGCTGTCGGAATCATCGCAGCACAGTCAATCGGTGAGCCAGGTACACAGCTTACAATGAGAACATTCCATGCCGGTGGAGTAGCCGGTGATGATATCACACAGGGTCTTCCTCGTGTCGAAGAGTTATTTGAAGCACGTAAACCAAAAGGACTTGCGATCATCGCAGAATTTGGTGGAGAAGTGCAGTTAAAAGATACAAAGAAGAAACGTGAAGTCATCATCACAAACAGAGAAACTGGCGATGTGAAGACATATCTGATCCCTTACGGATCTCGTCTGAAAGTACAGGAAGGACAGATCCTTGAAGCCGGAGATGAACTTACAGAAGGTTCTATCAACCCTCACGATTTATTAAGAATCAAGGGAATCCGTGCAGTACAGGATTACATGATCCGCGAAGTACAGAGAGTATACCGTTTACAGGGTGTAGATATCAACGACAAGCACGTTGAGGTTATCGTACGTCAGATGCTTAAGAAAGTACGTATCGAAGACGGTGGAGACACAGGATACTTACCAGGAGCAATGGTTGATGTATTAGAACTTGAGAAGAGAAACAAAGAGATGGAAGAACAGGGTCTTCAGACTGCAATAGCAGACCAGATCATGCTTGGTATCACAAAAGCATCTTTGGCAACAGATTCCTTCTTATCAGCAGCTTCTTTCCAGGAGACAACAAAAGTTCTTACAGATGCAGCAATCAAAGGAAAAGTCGATCCATTAGTAGGATTAAAAGAAAACGTAATCCTTGGTAAATTGATCCCAGCTGGAACAGGTATGAGACGTTACAGAGATGTCAAGATCAGCACAGATGAAAATGATTTCACGATCGGAGATGAAATCGATTTCGAGGATGAAGAATTTGATATTGAAGAATAATTTGAATTTGTAGTTGGCCAACTGTAGGCTTTGAGTATATGATAAAAAAAATAAACGACAAAAAAACCGGAGATAACCATTCCCATTATCTCCGGTCTTTTTATTTCTTATAATTATTTACTCTTTGCAGCTGTTGTTGTGTTCTTCGCCGCTGTTGTTGTAGTAGTTGTTGCTGCTGTAGATGCTGTTGTAGCTTTATATTTGAACTTAACTTCTTTCCACAGATCCTGATCTACAGACTTCTTGTCATCCCACTTCTTGTCAGCATCTTTTGTCCACTTCTTGTAGACTTTCTCGTATGCTGCCTGCTGTTTTTCCTGAAGCAGTGTGGATTTGTTTGATGCAGCTGCTGTTGTGTCGTTTGGATTTAACATCTTGATGATCACGTATGCATCGTCTAATTCTACGACTCCGCTTACCTGGTTCTTCTTAAGTTTTGCTGCTGCTGTTTCGAATTTTGTTCCTAATGCAGCTTTTCCTTTTGTATAGGATTCTTCGTTGTCAGAGTTTACGCTGAACTTCTTAGCTACAGAGCTGATACTCTGACCTTTCTTGATCATCTTTAATGCGGATTTTGCTTTCTTTAGCTGATCTTTCTTCTCAGCGGCTGTCATGTCTTTTTCTTTTCCTGTCTTGCTGTCTGTTGTCTTTGTTGTGAAGACAAGTTTGTAGACTTTGACAGTTTTGGCTTCGTCATCTGTTACTGTAACGTTTGCTTTCTTGATGATCGCCTGCATAACTTTACTTGCGATCGTGCTTTCTTCGTACAGTTTCTGGATCATATCTTTATCTGCTTCTGTCTTCTTCATGACTTTCTTACCTGTTGAGTCTTTTGCGAAGGCAGTTACGCTTTCTTTGATCTGCTTCTTCTCAGATTTTGTTAACTTCACGTTGTAGTCGTCTGCGTGTGCTGCTAAAACTTTGATCTGTTTTAACTGGTTGATAACGCTGTCTTTGACAGACTGCTGCATTGTGATCTTCTTTCCTTTGCTGTCTGTTCCGACCTGCATAGACCACATGCTGTCTCCGAAGTATGCTCCGTACTGAGCTTCTGCCTGATACTGCATGATTCTTGCATATACATGTGCTTCCTGGAATGTTACTTCTTGTCCTGCATATTCAAATAATGTCTTCTCATTCTTGCTTTTACATCCTGTAAATAAAGAAAGAGTTAACGCAAGAACTGCAGTTAAACATAGCAACTTCTTTGCTAATTTCTTCATTTCATTTTCTCCTTCATATTATGATTATATTAGGCTAATGTCTGGCGATATTATAGCACAAACTTATTGGATTATCAATGAATTGAGCGAGTTCACACAATGTTCAATCTTTTCTAACTGCTTCACTTTCTTTGTCTTTGACAGATCCAGTACAAATGTCGGATTCTTGCCTGCCTGGAAGGATAATTCACGTTTGTATTCTTCTAATATCGCTGGAATTTTTTCTACATCCACGGCTGCATCTGGTTTCATTTCAAATGAGACTTTTTCTCCTTTTTGTTTCACATCTGTCATATAAGCGTGGTGAGCTAATGATTTCAAATATGCAACATATAACAGATTGTGGACTGCTTTCGGCATTTCCCCAAAACGGTCGATCAACTCATCTGTCATATCTTCCATTTCATCTTTGGATTCAATGGATGAAATACGTTTGTATAATTCCAGTTTTTGATATTCATTATACACATACGTTGATGGAATAAATGCATTGATGTCGAGATCGAGTGTTGTGTCAAATTCATCCTCGTCTTTTAATTCGCCTTTTAATCTCAAGACTGCTTCATTCAGCATCTTGCAATACAGATCGTATCCAACTGCTTCCATATGACCGGATTGTGCCTGTCCCAAAAGATTTCCTGCTCCGCGGATCTCCAGATCTCGCATTGCGATCTTATAACCGGATCCAAGATCTGTAAATTCCCGGATCGCCTGTAATCGTTTTTCTGCGGTTTCTTTTAACAGTGTGTTCTTTTTGTACATCAAAAATGCAAATGCATTTCGATTCGATCTTCCGACACGTCCTCTTAACTGATACAACTGGGACAGCCCAAGCTGGTTGGCATCGTGAATGATCATTGTATTTACATTCGGAATATCTAGTCCTGTCTCGATGATCGTTGTAGATACCAGGACATCGATCTCATGGTTCATAAATCCCATCATGATCTCTTCCAGTTCGCGTTCTTTCATCTGTCCATGTGCAAATGCAACTTTCGCATCTGGAAGCAATCTCTGTAATTCGGCTGTCACTTCTGCGATATTATTGACACGGTTATACACATAATAAACCTGTCCGCCCCTTGCCAGCTCGCGGTTAATCGCCTCTCTTACCATCTCTTCGTTGTATTCCATTACGTAGGTCTGAATCGGCATACGGTCCATCGGCGCTTCTTCTAATACACTCATATCACGGATTCCAATCAGGCTCATGTGCAGGGTTCTCGGAATCGGTGTTGCCGTCAGCGTCAATACATCCACATTTTCTTTGAGCTTTTTGATTTTTTCTTTATGAGTCACGCCAAACCGCTGTTCCTCATCCACAATCAACATTCCCAAATCTTTATAGACCACATCTTTTGACAACAATCGATGCGTTCCGATTACGATATCCACAAACCCTTTTTTCAAATCCTCAATGGTTTTTCTTTGTTCTGCCGGAGTCTTAAACCGGCAAAGCAAATCAATCCGCACCGGAAAATCTTTCATTCTCTGAACAAAGGTATTGTAATGCTGTTGTGCAAGAATAGTCGTCGGAACAAGATAGACCACCTGTTTATCTTCCTGAACCGCCTTAAATGCTGCACGAATTGCAATTTCGGTCTTTCCATATCCGACGTCCCCGCAGACCAGACGATCCATAATCTTGTTACTTTCCATATCTTTTTTAGTCGCTTCGATCGCCGCTAACTGGTCTTCCGTCTCCTCAAATGGAAACATTTCTTCAAACTCTTTTTGCCAGACCGTATCCGGTTCATAGCAGTAACCGTTCTTCTCCTGTCTCGCAGCATAAAGAGCAACCAAATCTTTTGCAATATTTTTTACTGCTCCACGCACCTTTGTTTTGGTCTTGTTCCATTCCTGACCGCCTAATTTATTTAACTTCGGCGCACGTGCATCCGCTCCGGCATATTTTTGCAGTAAATCTAACTGAGTTGCCAGAATATATAAATTGCTGTTACCCGCATATTCAATTTTAATATAATCTTTCACTACTTTATCTACGGTAACTTTTTCAATCCCACGGTAAATTCCCAATCCATGATTTTCATGAACCACATAATCTCCAATCGAAAGTTCTGAAAAACTTTGAATTTTCTTTCCGCTGTATTCTGTTTTCTTTCGCTTCTTTTTCTTCTCTTTTCCGAAGATATCGCTTTCAGTAATCAAAACAAAACGCACCATCGGATACTCAAATCCGCTTCTGGCATATCCATACGTCGTTACAATCTCACCCTCATGGATTTCACGATTTCTATCCTCCGTATAAACCGCCGTCAAGCCTTCATTTAATAAATCCTGTGCCAGACGTTTCGCCCTTGTTCTTGAACCGGACAACAGCAACACCTGATATCCCCGTTTTTTCCAGTTTTTCAAATCTTTTATTAAAAGTTCAAAACTGTTATTATACGAATTTACCGATTTGGTTGTCAGATAAAAGGAATCATTTATCTGCCAGTCCTCTTTCTGCTGTTCCATCGTACAGATTCCAATGCCGTTTTTCTGATTAATTTTATGAATCAGCAGTTTTTTCCCGCATAATAAATCTGTCTGTCCTGCCAGAAGATAACCTTTTTCAAGGCGGTGCTTCATGCTCTCACGGAATTCCGTTTCCACTGCTTCCACACTTGCTAAAATATGATTTGTTTCGTCTAAAAAAAGGAGTGTATCCTCCTCCTCAAAATAGTCTAAAAAAGTGACCGGTTCTTTATAAAAATATCGGATAAAATGTTCTGCTGATGAAAAATCATGAAATTCCCGCATTGCGCTGACTGCTTCATTTACCATATTTTTGATACGTCCGGCTTCTTCCGGCAAAAAGGCATCACGAAATGCCTGTATCGTCTTATCCCGCTCTTTTTCAATGGATATCAGACCTTTTTCCAAAACCGAATCATCAAGTATCATCTCTTCTGCCGGATAAATGGTAATCTCGTCCAGATTTTCAATGGAACGCTGACTTTCGGCATCAAAACTGCGGATAGAATCAATCTCATCGCCCCACATCTCGATTCTCACCGGATTTTCCTCGGTTAAAAGAAAGATGTCCACAATTCCACCACGCATGGCAAACTGTCCCGGGGTCTCCGCCTGCGCATTGTACTCAAATCCCATATTAATCAAATCTTTTTTGAGTGCTTCGGTATCAAGCACACTGTCATTTTTAAAATGCAGGACATGCTTTTTAAGTACGGAAATCGGAAGAAGATAATCCATACAGCCACTGATGCTTGTCACCACCGTCACACTCTTTTTCTCCAAAAGTGCTGCAATTACCTGCATCCGCTGTTTTGTAAGCAGATTTCCATGAATATCCGCTTCAAAGAAAATTAAATCCCTCGCCGGATAATAAAAAACATCCGGATAGTAAAATTTCAAATCTTCGTACAACTCTTTTGCTTTTAATTCATTTTCCGCAATGACAAGACGGTTCTTCTTTTCCTGACCCAGTCCGTAAATGACATGCGCTTTTTGCGAATCAATACATCCGGCAAGCTGTAAAATTCCACGATTTTTCTCTATTCTGTTTTTAATTTCTTCGTATTCACCAAGTTTTGAAAGTGGCTGCAAAAGTGCCTGCATGTTTTCTCCCTCAATTTATTTATTTCATTCCTATTTCTTTTTTGCGTTATAACGGTTCATGGCAGTTTCAATGCCCTCTGCTAAAATTAATTCCACTGCATCGGCAGCTTCTTTGATTGCTTCATCGACCAGAACACGTTCGTCTTTATCAAAACGTCCCAGTACATAATCTGCCAAATCCCATCCCTTTGGTTTTGCTCCGACTCCTACTTTAATTCGGTAGAAATTTTGGGTTCCAAGCTGGGCAATAATGTTTTTGATTCCATTGTGTCCACCGGCGCTGCCTTTTTTACGGATTCTTATCTGTCCCGGGTCTAAATCAATATCATCATAGATGACAACCAGTTCTGTCTCTGCATCCATTTTATAATAATTGATTAATTCCCTGACTGCTTCTCCGCTCAAATTCATATAGGTCATCGGCTTTGCAAGAATGACTTTTTCTCCGGCAATCACTCCCTTGCCATACATCGCTTTCCGGTCGATTCCAGATCCGGCAATCCGATGACGGTCTATCAATTCATCAATGGTATCAAATCCCATATTGTGGCGGGTTTTATCATACTGTTTTCCTGGATTTCCAAGTCCTACTATTAAATACATATCAGCTCCTTAACTAAAATATACCAGTTCATCTTTTAACGGTTCTGTCTCTTCCACAGAAATCGCATAGAGTACTGGACCTGTTTCACCGTAAGCCGGTACAAATTCATATTTCACTTTGGCTACGACATTCACCCATTTTCCGGTTTTTAGATGACGTGCTTCATCGCTCTTGCAGACAAATCCTAAAAATGTGGTGTCATCTGCACAGCAGGTCATTGCCATACGTCCCGGTACAAATTCATTTTTAGCAAATTCTCTGGATTTTAACACCATTCCGGTAAAAGAAACTTTCTTTCCGTTATAAGTATCCGCATGGTCTCTCGCATCCAGATACCAGATTCCATAATCCTCATTTGGAATTTCAATCGTCTCGGCCTTGACATCAAATGGCATTTCTCCGTCAAAGATATCCTCGATTTCACCCTCTTCATCTTCAAAAATCAGTTCTGCACCCGGATTTACAACTTTAATGCTTCTTCTGAAATTTGCAAGCGGAAGTTCGGTATCTGCACGGTTAAATAATACTAAATCTGCATTTCTTACCATTTCCATAAACAGGGATTTCATATTGTTAAGGTATACCTGAAAGGTACTTGCATCTACTGTCACAATATGCTGTTCGATTCCCCATCCAGACGGAAATGTCAGTTCTTCTAATTTGCTTACCTGCCACATTCCGTTGTATTCAATGATAACGCGACCCGGATTATAAAATGCATCATAAGCAACCAGACGCTCTGTGGTCAGCTCCTCAATGCTGTCGATTACTTCTACAGAAGTACGGCTTTTTTTCAGCACTTTTTTATCGTATTCTTCTTCACCCTCCTCACAGAGAATTAAAAGAGTCGGTTCATCAATCTGAAAATACTCCTGTGCGAGTGTAAAATTCAAAAATGATGTTTTTCCACTCTCAAGAAAACCTGTCATAAGGTAAATCGGTACTTTAAATTCGTCCATTTTTCATAACCTTTCTTAAATATCATGATGTGAGTGTCAAAACTTCAGTTCAACACTCACACCTTAAGCTTATTTGTATTGTTATTTTTCTCTCGTATCTTGATTATGCAAGACCAAATAATCTGGCCAGATTTGCTTCATTCATCTTAGAACCGATGACGCAGATTCTTCCGGTGTATTCCGGTGCACCTTCACGTACATCTGCTTCACCCGGAACCATATCAAAGTAAATCCACTGTCCATCTTCGCCCTCTACCATACCTTTTGCACGCAGTACCATTCCGTACTCGTCATTATGGTTAGAGAGTGCTTCCAGAATCTCATGAATTCCTTCTTTTGTATATTTCTTTGTTGTCTCTTTCCCCCAGCTTGTGAACACTTCATCTGCATGATGGTGATGATGATCATGGTCATGGTCGTGTCCGCATCCACATTCTTCATGGTCGTGGTCATGATGATGTTCATGCTCATGCTCATGGTCGTGTCCGCATTCTTCATGGTCATGGTCATGATGATGTTCATGCTCATGGTCGTGTCCGCATCCACATTCTTCATGGTCGTGATGGTGCTCATGGTCATGATGTCCACCGCATACCGGGCAAACTTCTTCATCCATTAATTCTTTTTCCAAAGAGCGGTTGTTTTCCATGGTATCCAAAATCTTTTCTCCGGAAAGTTTTTCAATCGGAGTTGTGATAACTGCTGCTGTCTGATTCAGTCCACGGATAATCTCAAGTGCAGTTGCAATTTTTTCTTCGGAAGCTTTGTCCGTTCTGCTTAAGATAACAGTTCCGGCATATTCAATCTGGTTGCTGAAAAATTCGCCGAAATTTTTCATATACATTTTGCATTTTGTTACATCCACTACAGTTGTAAAGCTGTTTAATTTGATTTCAACTTCGTTTTCGATTTTCTGAACAGCCTTGATAACATCAGAAAGTTTTCCAACTCCTGATGGTTCAATTACGATACGCTGTGGTTCATACTTTGCGATTACTTCTTTTAAAGCAGTTCCAAAGTCACCAACTAAAGAGCAGCAGATACATCCGGAATTCATTTCACGAATTTCTACTCCTGCTTCTTTTAAGAAACCGCCGTCGATACCGATTTCACCAAATTCATTTTCAATTAAAACGACCTGCTCGCCTTTATATGCCTCTTTTAATAACTTTTTGATTAATGTTGTTTTACCTGCTCCAAGAAATCCTGAAAAAATATCAATTTTTGTCATCTTCAATTACTTCCTTTCCAAAACAAATGTTTAAAGACTCCAAGAGTACATTTTGTATAGCACGGTAAAAGGGGACGAAAGTTCCACTTTCAGTACTTCCGCCCCTGTTTATCATCTATTTTAGGATTTTACCACAACTAACTCGAAATTGTCCAGTCCATCGTCAATTAATTTTCTCTTCTAAATCTTTTCACTTTCTTTTTACGAAAATTGTGTTAGAATGAGATGAAAGATGTTGTTGAAAAAAGGGGATTTTTATTATGTACAGTTTTCAGAATGATTACAGCGAAGGAGCACATCCAAATATTCTTCGCGCACTTGAGACCATCAACTACCACCAGAATAATTCTTACGGATTAGACGAGCATTGCGATAATGCCCGCGATAAAATCCAGGAAGCACTGGAAAATTATGGAGTTGATATTCATTTTATTACCGGAGGAACGCTGACGAATCTTACGTTTCTTTCGCATGCTCTGCGCCCTTATGAGGCAGTCATCAGTGCGGATACCGGTCATATTAATACACACGAAACCGGAGCGATTGAAGCAAGCGGACATAAAGTACTCTCTATTCCTTGTACCGATGGAAAACTGACTGCTGACCTGATTCGTCCGGTCTTAAAACAGCACGAAAATGAGCATTGGGTAGAACCTCGTCTGGTCTATATTTCTCTCCCAACCGAACTCGGAACCGTCTACACAAAAGAAGAACTTGAGAAACTTTATCAGTTCTGCAAACGCCATAATCTGTATCTTTATATCGATGGTGCACGTCTTGCCATGGCACTTGCCGTAGAAGAAACACAGCTGACCTTAAAAGATCTGCCGGATTTATGCGATGCCTTTTATATTGGCGGTACAAAAAACGGAGCAATGTTTGGTGAAGCACTCATTTTAGTAAATGATGATTTAAAAGACCATTTCCGTTTTAATATGAAACAGCGTGGTGCGATTCTCGCCAAAGGCTGGATGATTGGCGTACAGTTTGAAGAACTCTTTCAGGATAATTTATATCTCGAACTCGGAAAACGCAGTGTAGCACTTGCACAGCGTTTAAAACAGGGATTCATTGACTGCAAGATTCCATTTTTATGCGATTCACCTACCAATCAGCTTTTCCCGATTTTCCCGAATGAATTCGCCAAAAAAATCAATGAGAATTATGTCACAACTTTCCAGTGCAAACCGGATGAAAACCATACCTGTCTTCGTTTCTGTACCTCCTGGGCAACAAATGAACAGGCTGTTGAAGATTTTATCAAAGATTTAAAACAGTGGTCTTATATCTATGCTTGACAAATATCAGAATAGACGATATGATATAAAAAACAAAGAAAAGGGGAGCTGACGCGTCGGTTGAGAAGAAATACGAACGGATTTCGACCCTATGAACCTGATACGGATAATGCCGGCGTAGGAAGCATATTTTATGTGAATGATTAAGGTGTACCTGTCGGGGTGCACCTTTTTTTATTAGCTAAACGTCTTCAAACAAAAGCTTATCAATCAAATGCGAAAGGAGAAAATGTATTATGGAATACACAACACAGATGGATGCCGCAAGAAAAGGCATTATCACAAAAGAAATGGAAATCGCAGCAAAAAAAGAAAACATGGATGTCAAAGAATTAATGGAATATATGGCAAAAGGCCAGGTTATCATTCCTTGTAACAAACTCCATACTTCAATCGAACCAAACGCTATCGGTTCTATGCTCAAAACCAAGATCAATGTAAACCTTGGAATTTCCAGAGACTGGAAAGACATGGATATGGAAATCGAAAAAGTAAACAATGCAGTCAAAATGGGGGCTGAATCTATCATGGATTTAAGCTCTTACGGAGATACCCGCACCTTCCGTAAACGTCTTACCAAAGAATGTCCGGCCATGATCGGTACTGTTCCGATTTATGACGCAGTTGTTTATTACCACAAACCATTAAAAGAAATCACTTCCAAAGAATGGATTGATATTGTGCGTATGCATGCGGAAGATGGAGTTGACTTTATGACCATTCACTGTGGTATCAATAAAGCCACCGCAGGACGTTTCAAAGCAAACCGTCGTCTTACCAACATCGTTTCCCGTGGTGGTTCTATCATTTTTGCATGGATGGAAATGACCGGTGAAGAAAACCCATTCTATGAACATTATGATGAAATTCTTGACATTTGTCGTGAATACGATATCACTATGAGTCTTGGAGATGCCTGCCGTCCAGGATGTTTAAAAGATGCTTCTGATATCTCCCAGATTGAAGAACTTGTTACTTTAGGCGAACTGACCGCACGTGCATGGGAAAAAGACGTACAGGTTATGGTAGAAGGTCCTGGCCATATGCCAATGAACCAGATTGCCGCAAATATGGAAATCCAGAAAACTATCTGCAAGGGTGCACCTTTCTATGTACTCGGACCTTTAGTAACGGATATTGCTCCAGGCTATGACCATATCACAGCTGCAATCGGTGGTGCAATCGCTGCCGCATCCGGAGCTTCCTTCCTCTGCTATGTAACTCCTGCAGAGCATCTGCGTCTGCCAAGCCTTGATGATGTAAAAGAAGGCATCATCGCTTCCAGGATTGCAGCACATGCCGCAGATATTGCAAAAGGCGTAAAAGGTGCCATCGAATGGGATCACCAGATGAGCCTTGCAAGAAAGAAATTAGATTGGGAGGAAATGTTTGATATCTGTATTGACCCGGAAAAAGCAAGACGCTACCGCGCCGAAGCCAAACCGGAAAAAGAAGATACCTGCAGTATGTGTGGAAACTTCTGTGCTGTAAAAAATATGAACCGTATCTTAGATGGGGAAATTGTAAACATCTACGATGAATGATACTACAACTGATAAAATGACAAAAATGGAGTTTTTGGCTCAAACCAAAAACTCCATTTTTTCAAAATATTTGATATACTCTGCTTTCGTTTCTATTTTTGCTCCCATTCCAAGCAATATTCCCGCTATAATGCTTCTATGACAAAGCGCTTCTTCCTCACAGTAACATCCCAGTATGATATTTTTTTCTCTGCTTTTTTCACACAACCATCCAAGCTTCTCTAGCGCACTTTGATTTTTTACAAGGTCATCTAAAAAATCAGGTACATAAACAGTTTGAAAGTATTCTTCATCAAAGATTCCAAGGTGGAATGCCTTTCTGTATGCTTTAAATACTTCCTTTGAAGGACTCAGTTCCTGCACCAGCTTTTCTGTTGTGGGAGTTGAGTCTGGGGAACGGACAATCCACCAGACTTCATCATATTTTGTTTCATCAATTTTGGAGATACATCCGGTATAAATTATGACAACTCGCCTCTTCTTACACAACACTTCTTCGTCTGAAATGCAATTCCATATTTCAGAATCTGTTCGATTCCTTCTTTCTCCAACATTTGTGTATATCTCTTTTCGTCTATCTGTTTTAATGCTTCTTTACAATCTTTTTCTACGGAGTTTTCAGACCCCAAAAGTCCAAAAACTCCGTCCTCTAATTAATATGTAAATACAGCAACTCCATAAGCCGGTAATGGATATGCGAAAGAAAATTCTCTTCCATCACATTCTTTTTTCTGTGCCATATAAACGGTTTTCTCTACCGGCACATCCCCACCAAATTTCGGATCTTTGCTGTTTAATACCAGACGGTACTGTTTCTTTTTCGGAACACCGACACGATAATCATCCCTCGCTACCGGTGTACAGTTAATGACAAACAACAGATTATTTCTTCCTGTCGGTGATTTTCTGATAAAACTGTAAATGCTTCTGCAGGCATCATCCGCATTAATCCACTCAAATGCACCATCTGTGTGGTCTGTTGCATAAAGTGCCGGATATTTCTTATACATTTTCAGCAATTCTTTTACATAGTCTCTTAATTCACGATGGCTGGACTCTGCTGTTAAATACCAGTCGAGTTCTCTTGCTTCGCTCCACTCCCGATACTGTCCAAATTCCTGACCCATAAAGAGCAGTTTTTTACCCGGATGTCCAAGCATATAAGAATAACCGACTTTTAAGTTTTCGATTTTATCCTGTCCAAGTCCCGGCATTTTATTAATCATGGAGCATTTTAAATGAACCACTTCATCATGTGATAATACCAGCACATAATTCTCACTGTATGCGTAAGTCAGAGAGAACGTCATCTTATGATGATTGTATTGACGGAAATACGGATCTAACTTCATATATTCAAGGAAATCGTGCATCCATCCCATATTCCATTTTAAGCTGAATCCTAAACCGCCTTCTTCCGGATGTGCGGTTACTTTCGGCCATGCTGTAGACTCTTCGGCAATCATGACCGTTCCTTTATTTCTTCCAAGCACGACTGTATTTAAATGTTTGAAAAATTCAATCGCTTCTAAGTTTTTATTTTCTCCGTATTTATTCGGAACCCACTGTCCATTTTCTCTTCCGTAATCCAGATACAGCATGGAAGCCACCGCATCTACACGAAGTCCGTCAATGTGATACTGTTCCATCCAGAACAGCGCATTTGCAATCAAAAAGTTCTTTACTTCATTTTTTTCATAATCAAATACTTTTGTACCCCAATCCGGATGTTCACCCTTTCTCGGGTCTGCATATTCATAAGTCGGTGTGCCGTCAAAATCAGCCAGTCCATGAGCATCTTTCGGGAAATGCGCCGGTACCCAGTCTAAGATAACACCGATTTTATTTTTATGCATGTAATTGACAAAATACTGGAAATCATCCGGTGTGCCATATCTGGAAGTCGGTGCATAATATCCGGTTACCTGATAGCCCCAGGAGCCATCAAATGGATGTTCTGCAATTCCCATTAATTCTACATGGGTATAACCCATATCTTTTATATATTCTGCCAGAGAATGTGCAAGTTCTCTGTAATTATAGAATCCATCTTCATCATGTTCATTCTGCGGATGCTTTCTCCATGAACCCGGATGTACTTCATAAATGGACATTGCATTTTTATTTACATCATAGTTTTGACGATTTTTCATCCATACAGAATCATTCCATTTAAAGTTTGTGATATCATAAACGCGGGAAGCATTTCCCGGACGTTTTTCTGCATAATTTGCATAAGGGTCAGCCTTATAAAGCAGTTCTCCTGATGGTGATGTGATACAGAATTTATATAAGTCTCCAGATTTGACTCCTGGTATGAAAAGCTGATAAATTCCCATGTCATTATCACATTTCATAATGTTTTTATTTGGGTCCCATCCATTAAAATCTCCAACTACCGCTACTTCCTGTGCACGAGGAGCCCATACTGCGAAATAAACGCCGTCTTTTCCTTTCTGTTTTGTCGGATGTGCTCCCATGAGTTTATAAATCTCATAATGTGTTCCCTGACCGAACAGATAACGGTCCATTTCCGTAATCTTTAAAGTTTGATTTTTCGCCATAAGCTTTCCCCTTCTTTAAACTGATAATTTTCTATCATTTATATTTTTATTTTTTCTTTTTCTGTCAAACCCCGCAGCCATTTCAGGTATAAATCCCATGTAAAAACTGATGCACAATCTCATACGTTGTCTCATTCGAAATGTGAAACGTCTCGCCTTCTTTCAGACTGTAATTTACAGTCAGAATGTGGTGATTTAATACACCGGTAAATCCAACCGCAAATAATTCCTGACGTCCTCTCATATTTCCAAGCTGTCCTGCCGCATCTTCAAAAATTTTAACCATCATTCTATAATGCCGCTCAATCAGAGGTGCAACCACCTGATAAGCTTCATTTTCTCTTCCCAGATAAAAAAGAGACAGCATGAATAAATAGAATTTCTGATGCTTGCTACAATAATCAAAAAAGGTGCGCGCAACACGATAAAGCACGTCTTTTAAATCTCCGCTTTTATTAATTGCGTCCAGGATTTCATCCTCTAACTGCTGATATCCACTCTGTAGCAGATTTTCAAGCAGTCCCCGTTTGCTTCCAAAATAGTAATACAGCGTTGGTTTGGTAATCCCTGCAGTGTTTACAATTTCCTGTACCCCAACTGCGTCATATCCTCTTGCATAAAAAAGGTTCAACGCTGACTTTTTTATCAATTCTTTATTATCCATAAACTGCCCTCCGGCTGTCTGCATGTCTTTGTTGTACTCTATTATACCAATCGGTATATTAAAAAGCAAGCCTTCTTCTTACTTATTTTACACCAAATAATTCCTGCGCATTTTTTTTCGTTGTCTCGACAACCTCTTCATAAGAAATTTTTTTAATTCTCGCAATTTCCTCTGCCACATAATTTAAATACAACGAGCAGTTACGTTTTCCACGATACGGTTCCGGCGCCAGATAAGGCGAATCCGTCTCAAGCAGTAAATAATCAAGCGGTGCATATTCTACCACTTCTTTTAATTTCTTTGCATTTTTAAATGTGACAACACCTCCGATTCCAAGATAGTATCCCATATTCATGTATTCTTTTGCATGCTCCAAAGAATAGGAATAACAGTGAATCACTCCTCTTAAATAATCCGCCCTCTCTGCCTTCATCAAATCCATGGTATCTTTTGCTGCATTTCTGCTGTGTACAATAATCGGCAGGCTCATCTCTTTTGCTAAATCCATCTGACGCACAAACCATTTCTTCTGAATTTCATGGCTCTCTTTATCCCAGTAGTAATCCAGGCCGATTTCACCGACGGCAACTGTCTTTTCTTTTTCACAAAGCTTACGCATCCATGCGATTTTTTCTTCATCCAAATCTCCGACTTCATCCGGATGAACACCGATTGCGCCATAGACAAATGGATAGCGTTCCATCAAGGTTACCGTTTCTCTTACCCCTCTAAGGCTTGCCCCCACATTAATAATGGTATCAATTCCATGTTCATGCATCGCCCAAATCAGGCTGTCTCTGTCCCCATCAAACGCCTCGTCATCATAGTGTGCATGTGTTTCAAATATCATTTCTTTCTCCTTTTTAGGAAAAGACCCCCATAGTCCGATTTTCATCTTACCTATGGAGGTCTGTTGTAATTTACATATCAGAAAGTTTTCTCTTATTTTAGCAGATTTCTGCACCTGCCGGCATCTCTTTATCTGGTGTCATTAATGCCAATTTACCATTTTCATCCTCTGCGCATAACAGCATACCTTCAGAAAGTACACCTGCAAGTTTTGCCGGTTTTAAGTTTACCAATACCATTACTTTCTTTCCAACCATATCCTCTGGTTTGTAATTGGACTTGATTCCAGATACAATCTGTTTTACCTGATTTCCGATTTTCACCTGAGAGCAAAGCAGTTTCTTGGATTTCTTCACTTCTTCACAGGCAATAATTTCACCTACCTGAAACTGCATTTTCATGAAATCATCAAATGTAATTTCCGGTTTTGCTTCGATTTCAATTACCGGTTCTTCTTTCTTTTCTTCTGCTGTTCCGGCTTTCTCGGCTTCTTCTTTCTTCATTGCCTCTACTTTTTCCATCACTTCTTTGATATCAAGACGAGCAAAGAGAATTTCCGGTTTTTCTGTTACTTTGTTTCCAGCCGGATATAAACCAAATGTATCAAGTTCTTCATAAGTTCTCTTCGGTGCATTTAACTGAGCTAAAATCTTTTCTGTTGTTTCCGGCATAAAGGATTCGAGTAAAGAAGCCCCGATGCAGATACCTTCTACCAGATTGTAGAGTACTTCTGCAAGGCGGTCTTTTTTATCTTCTTCTTTTGCAAGTGCCCATGGCATTGTCTCATCAATATATTTATTGCAACGTTTAAACAGAGTAAAGATTTCTGTGATTGCATCTGCGACACGCAGCTCTTCCATTTTATCTGCAACTTTTTTCTTGGTTCCAAGTACAACTGATTTTAATTCTTCATCAACCGGTTCGGTCACTCCTGTACTTCTTACTTCTCCGCCAAAATATTTATTGGACATGGAAATCGTACGATTTACGAGGTTTCCAAGGGTATTTGCCAGTTCAGAATTTAAACGTTCTACCATTAATTCCCATGTAATCACACCATCGTTTTCAAATGGCATTTCGTGCAGTACAAAATAACGAACGGCATCTACTCCAAAGAAATCAACTAACTGGTCTGCATAAATAACATTTCCTTTGGATTTACTCATTTTTCCATCGCCCTGAAGCAGCCATGGATGTCCAAATACCTGTTTTGGAAGTGGTAAATCAAGTGCCATTAAGAAAATCGGCCAGTAAATGGTATGGAAACGGATGATATCTTTTCCAATCAGATGTAAATCTGCCGGCCAGTCTTTCTTAAACTGCTCTGTGCTGTTTCCATCGCAGTCATAACCGATTCCTGTGATATAGTTGGTCAACGCATCTAACCATACATAAACAACATGTTTAGGATCAAAATCAACTGGGATAGACCATTTAAATGATGTTCTAGATACACATAAATCTTGTAATCCTGGTTTTAAGAAGTTATTCATCATTTCATTTTTTCTTGAAACTGGTTGAATAAATTCTGGATGATCTTCGATATGTTTAATTAAACGATCTTGATATTTAGATAATTTAAAGAAGTATGCTTCTTCTTTAGCATCATGTACATCTCCCCCACAATCAGGACATTTACCATCAACTAATTGTGATTCAGTAAAGAATGATTCACATGCTGTACAATATTTACCTTCATAATGACCTAAATAAATATCACCTTTGTCATATAATTTTTTAAAGATTTTTTGTACTTGTTTTTCATGATATTCATCAGTTGTTCTCATGAATCGATCATATGATGTATCCATCATATCCCAAATATTTTCCGATTAATTCATATATAAATGGCACGTTATGTGGTGTA
>ENA-OPSY01000966-OPSY01000966.1-human-gut-metagenome-genome-assembly--contig:-NODE-966-length-18427-cov-4.187187_pt1 | contig 18427 bp, 16 predicted proteins | sample MGYA00241464_ERZ501920 | MGnify/ENA primary metagenome ERZ501920 (study PRJEB25962, sample SAMEA2042396) | human gut metagenome | biome: human gut; feature: human-associated habitat; material: faeces...
CCACCGGATTAATCAGTCCGGTTCTTGATGGGCTCCACTCAATTTCCTTTAACGTTGTCTCACGGATTTCATCTTTCCATTTAAAAGCAAAAGCATTTCTTGGAAACTTTGCGGTACTTCCGAGAGAATCTCCATAAGCAATATCATCGTATAATGCCACCAGTCCATCGGACGGAAAATCATTTGTGGAAATTTTATCTGAAAAATACTGTATTGTTTCTTCCAGATTTTTGCTGTCCACCATACGATATTCCACAATATCAAACCCCTGCGTTTTGAGCCATTCAAACTGACACGCTCTTGAATTGTTAAAATCCACTCCTTCTGCACGAACCAGAGAAAACGCATAAAAGTATACATTTCGTTTTGCTGTAATTTCATTATTTAATTGACGCACGGAACCACTGCACAGATTTCTTGGATTTTTATACTTTGCATCTACATCTTCAATCTGTTTATTGATTTTTTCAAAGTCAGAATAAGAGATAATTGCTTCCCCTCTCAATATCAGTTCTCCTTGATAGGCAATCTGAAGCGGCACATTCTTAAACACTTTTGCATTGTTGGTGATAACTTCTCCCACTATTCCATTTCCACGAGTGACCGCTTTTTTTAATTTCCCATCCTGATATGTCAGTACAATCGTCAGACCATCCATCTTCCAGGAAAGCACTGTTTTTTGATTTCCCACAAAGTTTTTCAGCACTTCTATCTCTTTTGTCTTATCCAAAGAAAGCATCGGTGTCTCATGCGTTTCTTTTGGAAGCGCATTGACTGCTTCATAGCCAACTGAAACCGTCGGGCTTCCCGCAAGCGTAATTCCGGTTTCTTCTTCCAGTGCTTCTAGCTCATCATAAAGCTTATCATACTCATAATTGCTTATAATTTCTCTATCCTCTTGATAATAAGCTCTTCCTGCCTTATTTAACAATTCGACGAGTTCCTTCATTCTTTCTGTCTGGTTCACATTTCTTCCCCCTTTCTTTTTTGATTACGGTTGTTTCCGAAGAGTCTTTAATTATTTCCTGCAATGTTTTCATTTCCTGTGCCGTCACTTCCCGATACGATCCAACCGGTAAATCACCCAGTTCAATATTCATTACCCGAATCCGCTTTAAGCGTTTTACTTCATATCCGAGATACTGACACATTCTTCGTATCTGTCGGTTTAAACCCTGCGTTAAGATAATACGAAAACTTTTTTCTCCTGTTTGAATGACACGGCATTTTCTGGTTTTGGTTCCTAAAATCGGAACACCATCCTGCATTTTTTTGATAAATTCTTTCGTAACCGGCTTATTTACCGTCACAACATATTCTTTCTCATGCTGATTGCCGGAACGCATCATTTTATTGACGAGTTCTCCCTGATTGGTCAGTAAAAGCAGTCCTTCTGAATCTTTATCCAGCCTTCCTATATAATATATCCGGATTGGATAATTAATATAAGAAATCACATTCTTTTTTACATTTGGATTTGCTGTACATTCAATTCCACGCGGCTTATGAAATGCTAATAATACTTTCTTTTCTTCACGGATGATTTTCTTTCCATCAATGCAGATTTCCGTTTCATCTGACACCTGCATTCCCATCCGGGCAGTTTCGCCGTTTATTGTGATTCTTCCTGCCTCCACCAGACGGTCTGCCTCCCGTCTGGAACAGACTCCTGCATCACTTAAATATTTGTTTAAACGCATCTTTACTCCTTTTTCTATTCTTGCGTATCCATCCTTATCGCAATAGAAAAAGTATACCATATCTTCTCCTGCAAAGCAAAGAAAAGCCCGAAAAGAACTCCTCTTGAAATCTTACTTGCCAAATCCAAGAGTGCAAGCGTATAATAGACAGGTACATAGAAACGTATTCTTCTTTTTTTATTTGAAAAACATTTTTTCAAAACAAAATCTGCGGGCAATTGTAGAGCTGTGCCAGCGTTGCTAAAAGAAGAATGCCTGAATTACAAAGGGGTAAAAACACATTATGAAAAACTCAAAGAAAACTGTGGGTATCATCCTGCTTACCTGTATTGTCGGAGTGATTTTGATTTTTGCACCGAAATATATTTTCGCAGCTGTAAAAACAGCCCTCGATACTTATCAGGATAAGAAAGAAGCTCTGCTGGAGGACCACTGGGTATACGATGAGAACGGTCGTAAGTATGTCTATCATGATGGGGTATTAATTAAAAATACCTGGCGTGAGATTGACGGAGTCCGTTACTGCTTTGACGAAAACGGATATGTAAAATCCGGATGGATTACGGATAAAGGCTCTACTTACTATCTGACAGCAAACGGAACACCTGCTTCCGGATGGGTTAAAGACGACGGCAAATGGTATTATTTAAACAGCGACGGAACACCTAAAACCGGCTGGCTAAGTGACAATGGCAAATGGTACTGTTTAAATGACCAGGGCATTATGGCTACCGGATGGGTAGAAGCAGACGGCACCAGCTATTATATGAATGATGATGGTTCCATGGCTTCTAACTGCTGGATTCAGCAAGACGGAAACTGGTACTATTTAAATACTTCCGGTGCGATTTCAACCGGATGGCGCAGTATCAACGACAAATGGTATTATTTCCGTGAGGACGGAGTGATGATGATTGGTTGGATTACAGATAACGGAAAAACCTACTGCCTTGACGGAGATGGCTACATGATAACCAATTCCTGGGAAGAAAAAGACGGAAAAACCTACTATCTTGGAGAAGATGGAACTATTATGACCGGAAAGATAACCGTTAATAACCAAACTTACTTCTTAAATTCTGATGGTACACTGGTAACTTCCGACTGGTATAAGTACGATAACAGCTGGTACTATCTGGATGAAAACGGACTTCCAAAAACCGGATGGTTACAACTTGACTCCAAATGGTATTATCTGAAAGAGGATGGCATAATGGCTACCGGTGAACTGATTATTGACAACAAAAAATATACCTTTGACGAAAATGGAGTATGGGATGGCAAATCCACTGCTGTTAAGACAACGGGCTCCGGTCCAATGGTTGCACTCACCTTTGATGATGGTCCTGGTCAGTATACCGAACGTATTTTAAATACACTGGCAGCAAACGGTGCAAAAGCGACCTTCTTCATGCTTGGAACAAATATCCCAAACTATCCGGACGCTGTTAAAAAAATGGAAAGTCTAGGCTGTGAACTTGCAAACCATACCTTTGACCATAAGGATTTGGCAACCCTTGATACGACAGCGATTCAAAACGAGGTAAGTTCTACAAACGACAAATTAAATGCGCTTGTCGGACACGGTGCTTCTTTAGTCCGTCCTCCTTATGGTTCTTATAATTCTACAGTAAAATCCGTAATCGGATTTCCTATGATTTTATGGTCTATTGATACACTCGACTGGAAGACCAAAAATGCCCAGAGTACCTACGAAGCGGCAATGACTGCACAGGATGGGGATGTTATCTTAATGCATGATATTCATGGTCCGACAGCAGACGCCGTTGATATGATTGTCCCTGCCTTAAAAGCAAAAGGATTCCAGATGGTAACAGTCAGTGAACTGGCTGCCGCAAAAGGAATCAATCTGGAAAATGGCGGTGCCTACGGTGCACTCCGATAATTATAAGTCCTGAATAACAACAAAAAATCCCAGCTTTTATAAGCTGGGATTTTTGTTATCTTAAAAGATCCTGCGAAACAAAACCTTTCTCATTATTATATTCTACTTCTATCCATCCTTCCGGACCATCTGCAACCTTTGTTACCTCTGTTCCTCCCGGAATCACATCAAGAATTTCTGCTTCGGTATCCGCTTCCGCACGGAAATTGCAGTCTTCCTGTACCGTAAGTGTTGCACCTTCTTCTGCTCTTGCTGAAGAATTACTGTCCTGACCAAGCTGTTCTTCAAATGCTTTTAAATCTTCATCCGATTCAATTGCCGAATTCAAATCATCCTCCACCTGTGAAACCAGTTTCTGTACATCTTCATCTTGTGTTACTTTCTGAAGATAGGCATTGATTTTTTCATCACTGCTGTCATTATGGATAATATAAGAACCGTCTTCATTTTTCATGACATATAGCTGGGAAAGCCCTGGTGCTTCTGTCTTAATATCTGTAAATTTTAATTTATAAGAAGCATACACAACATAACTATCATCCGTTAAACCCGGCTTCGTATAAACAGTAATATCATTATAACTTTCAATATAAGTCGAATTTGTAACCTTCGCTTCATCGGCTGCATCTAAATTATCTGTGAGCTGTTTCATCTGCTCTATATCTTTTCGACCCCATGCCTCATAAAACGAATTGATTAATGAATTTACTTCAGGGTACGCATTTTTTTCTAAAGAAGAGGTTTCTTCTTTTTTGTCATTGTTCTTGCTCTCATCTTTTGCTTCTGTGTTATCATTCTTAGAATCTACAACCTGTGTCTTTTCCGTTGTGTTTCCTTTCTCCTTTGAAGTAACAAGTCCTGTCACTGCACGGACTCCAAAAAATAAGACGAGCAGAACAACTAAAATAGCCAAACCCAGAAGAATATATCTCAGATTATCTGACAGCCATTCTCTGAAGTTGTCTAACATAGCATCCTCCTTTATAAGTTTCTGTCGCCGTAAAACCACATGCCTTTATGGCGTGTGGTAGTTCACCTCTTACCCTTATTCTCTGCTTTTTTCTCTAAAAAAAAAAAAAAACACACCCGGAGGGATTCGAACCCCCGACACGTGGTACCGGAAACCACTGCTCTATCCCCTGAGCTACGAGTGCTTACTGACGTAAAATATCTTATCATAAAACGGATTGGTTGTAAACCCTCCTGATTTTCGATTTTAGACTTTTTTAATAAATGACCGCTTGCAGTTTCCTATCCCTCATGGTATATTATTGAAATACATTTCTAATTTCTTTTCGGAACTTCTCCGAAAAAATTCCTATATTTTTTATAATTTTATATTTTAATCTCAGGAGGTCATACTATGGACTACAATCTCTTTAAAGAAGAACTGTTACTTGCAATTCAGGATTTGGCAGATCCCGAGCAGTCGGTTTCTTTACACTGTATTGACAAAAATAACGGAAGCTCCGCAGATGCTGTTATCATTATGAAAAAAGGAGGTCAGATTGCTCCTACTTTTTATTTAGACGATTTTTATCCCTGGTTTTGTCAAGGCATTTCCATTGAGCGCATTGCCAGGCGGATTCTTGAACTCAACCAACAGCATCAGCCGGAAGCTTCGTTTGCACTGACTGATGAAGTTCATAATTATCAAAAAATGCGCACGCATGTCTGCTATAAACTCATCAATTACGAAATGAACCGTTCTCTCTTAAGCAAGATTCCCCATATCCCTTATCTCGATTTGGCAATTGTCTTTTACTGTAAAGTTACCGCCCCAAATCTTCAAAACGGAAGCTTTCTAATCCACAATTCCAACCTTACCGCATGGAATGTTTCCACAGATGATTTAATTCGTGACGCCAGACTCAATACCTGCCGCAAGCTTCCTTTTTGTTTTAAAGAGATGGATGCTCTGATTCGCGAGCTCTCTAATGATGAATCACTTCTTCCCTCCGAATTTTCCCCAAACTCCATGTATATTTTAACCAATCAGGAAACGTATTTTGGCGCAGCTGCTCTTCTCTATCCTCACGTACTTTCTCATATTTCAGCACTTCTTGGCTGTAATTTCTTTGTTCTGCCAAGCAGCGTACATGAATGTATTCTCGTTCCTGACTTTGGAGTTTATTCCAAACCGGAGTTAGAGGAAATGGTTGTCGAAGTCAATTCCACACAGGTTGCAAAAGAAGAAGTGCTTTCCAATCATGTCTATTACTATGACTTAAAAAAACAGGAACTCTCTCTTTAAAGAAAAAAACAGCCGGAAGTAATCTTCCGGCTGAGTGCTTTCAATCATTATACTCTGGATAAATACTCTCCAGTTCTTGTATCGATTTTGATTCTGTCTCCCTGATCTACGAACAGAGGTACATAAACAGTAGCGCCTGTTTCTACGATTGCAGGTTTTGTAGCGCCCTGTGCTGTATCGCCTTTGAATCCTGGTTCTGTTTCTGTAATCTCTAATTCTACGAATAACGGAGCTTCGATTGCAAATACGCTTCCATTGTAGGAACATACTTTTACAACTTCGTTTTCTTTTACAAATTTCAGAGAATCTCCAACTGTTTCGTTGTCGATTGCAATCTGGTCATAAGTTTCATTGTTCATGAAGTAGTATAAATCACCATCATTGTATAAATACTGCATGTCTACACGGTCAATACGAGCCTGTGGGAATTTTTCAGTTGGTCTGAAAGTTTTTTCTACCACACCACCGTTGATTACGTTTTTTAATTTTGTTCTTACGAAAGCTGCACCTTTACCTGGTTTTACATGCTGGAATTCCATAATCTGTACTACGTTTCCGTCAATTTCCAGAGTGAGACCGTTTTTAAAATCGCCTGCTGATATCATAATGAATACTCCTGCTACTAAAAACATATACAAATGCGTATATGCTAGATGATTCGCTACAATCTCACGATTTGTAGTTACTGCTTCATCGTGTATACTTTTGATGATATAAAAAATATCTATCTACTCGTAAATTCTTGTACACTCCACAGTCGTAAATTCCCGACTAGCCATCGGTACACACCTATAACTTCATTTTTAGTTGATTAGATATAGGTTTTCATCTAAATAGCTTTTCCTTTCCTAGATTTTATTTGTTTACCACTTGATTTTCGTGGCCTTCTTCCATTGGAAAATAAAATCGTTTTTTCCACTGTACTTCATTGTATAATACCCGACTTAATTTTTCAACCATTTTTTTGCTTTCTTTTCTCTTTCTCGTAGAAATAAAGCACAATTTTCTCTAATTTGCGTTTAAACACAATCTGAATCTCTTCTTTTGGATGAATTGGTTTTACCAAAATGTTGCGAATTCCAGTTCTTTTTGCTCCATATACATCTGTGAACAACTGGTCTCCAACAAAAATCGTATTGGAACGGTCTGTTTTCATCAGCTCCATTGCCTTGATATAATTCTTGGTCGATGGCTTATGTGCATCTTCAATAAAATGCACCTGCACTTCTTTATTAAAAGAAGAAACCCTCTCATACTGATTATTGGAAAGCAGACAACAGTCAAATCCGATTTTCTTTAAGCGCTTAAATAATGCAACTGCACGTTCATCTGCTGGTTCCCCATGACGAACTAACGTATTATCAATGTCAAAAATCAATCCACGGTAACCGTCCTGATACAATTTTTCAAAATCAATCTCATAAGTAGAGTCCAGATATTCATCCGGAAAAAAGGTACGAAACATTTTATTTTCCTCATTTCTGTTGTGTATTCATACCCGATGTTAACGGAAATCTCGTTTTTTGTCAATTATCTTTCTTCCAAAGCAATATAAGCCTGTTCTTCTAATACATTTTTATATGCCGGACGAATAATCTTATCCGTGTTAATCAGTTCTTCCATTCGGTGCGCACTCCAACCGACAATACGCGCAATCGCAAACATTGGTGTATACAGTTCAAGGGGAAGTTCCAACATGCTGTAAACAAATCCACTGTAAAAATCGACATTTGCACTGACACCTTTATAAATATGACGTTCTTCAGCAATAATCACCGGTGCAAGACGCTCTACCATTTCATACAGACGATAATCTTTCTGTCTTCCTTTTTCATCGGCTAACTGTTTAACAAACTGCTTGAAAATCCGTGCACGCGGATCAGAAATCGAATAAACCGCATGTCCCATTCCATAAATCAGACCACGCTTATCAAATGCTTCTTTATGAAGCAGTTTTCGAAGATAAGCAGAAACTTCCTCTTCATCTTTCCAATCGTGAACATGCTTCTTCATATCGTCAAACATGCTGACTACTTTAATGTTTGCACCGCCATGTTTCGGTCCTTTTAAAGAACCAAGTGCTGCTGCAATGGCTGAATAAGTGTCTGTACCAGAGGAAGAAACAACATGAGTTGTAAACGTAGAGTTGTTACCACCTCCATGCTCCATGTGAAGTACCAGTGCCAAATCCAAAATCTTTGCCTCAAGCGGAGTATATTTTTTATCCGACCGTAACATACGCAAAATATTTTCAGCAGTTGATAATTCCTTCTTTGGATTATGAATATATAAACTTTTATTTTGATTATAATGTCTATGTGCCTGATAGCCATAAACGGATAACATTGGGAAAATACTGATAAGATTGATACACTGACGCAGCACGTTCGGAAGAGAAATATCTTCCGGATTCGAATCATAGGAATATAACGTCAGCACACTTCTTGACAAGGTATTCATCATATCTTTACTTGGAGCTTTCATGATGACATCTCGTACGAAATTTCTCGGCAGACTTCTCTGATTTCCAAGTATTTTGCAGAAATCTTTTAACTGCTCTTCTGTTGGAAGTACACCAAATAACAATAAGTAGGTTGTCTCTTCAAATCCAAAACGATTTTCTTTTAAAAAACCATTGGTAAGGTCTCTTATATTAATTCCTCTGTAGTATAACTCCCCATCACAAGGAACACTTTTTCCATCTATAGTTTTACTCGAAACGATGTTTGAAACCTGTGTCAGACCTGCAAGAACACCTTTCCCATTGATATCACGCAGACCTCTCTTTACATCATATTTTCCATAAAGAGATACATCCATTTTACTGTTTTCTTCGCAAACTTTTGTAAGGGCCTCGATTTCCGGTGTTACTTTCATATTGAATCCCATAGCAGATTCCCCCTTTTCTTATTTTTTTACTTTAGCATAGTGATATTTTACCATAAGAAAAGGGGGATTCACAAGAAATATTTTTATGAACAGTTTCTAAACTTTTTTTATATTTACAAGTTTAATTTTGCAAAAGCATCGGCAAATGCAGAATTAATTGGTTCTTCTGCCTCTTTTTTCTGTTTGTTCAGATAACGCTGGACATCTTTTTTACTGGCTCCTGCGCCTTCTTTCTGCCGTCTTGCTGTAAAAGAAGACAGTTTTTCTTTATAACCACAACTGCAGACAAAGGTATCTTCTTTGCCTTTTACATATAATTCCATCTTTTTATGACATTTTGGACATCTTGCATTCGACGTACGGGAAATTGTTTCTCTATGTCCACATTCTCTGTCCTGACATACCAAAAGTTTACTGTTTTTTCCATTGACTGCAAGCATACGCTTTCCACATACCGGACATTTTGTGTTTGTAAGATTATCATGGCGGAAGGTTCCATCTCCCGTTTTAATCTCTTTGGTCAATTCCTGTGCATAAATGCGGATTTCTGAAAGAAAGATTTTATCCTTTAATTTTCCCTCTGCAATCTTAGAAAGTTTATTCTCCCAGTCAGCCGTCAGTTCCGGTTTTTTCAAATCTTCCGGAACCAATTTTAAAAGCTGTCGTCCCTTTGAGGTGATAAAAATTTCTTTTCCACGCTTTTCCATCAAAAAGGAATGAAACAGTTTATCAATAATATCTGCTCTGGTTGCTACCGTTCCAAGTCCTCCGGTTTCTCCTAAAGTCTTAACTGTCTTTGCATCCCGGCTTTCCATGTAGCGCACCGGATTTTCCATCGCTGAAAGCAGTGTCGCTTCATTAAAATGTGCCGGTGGACGTGTCGTCCCTGTTATAATTTCAATTCGAATATTATTCGAAAACTGCATGCCTTTTTCCAGATTCGGAAGTTTCTGTTCTCTTAAAGCAGACTCTCCTTTTTGTTCCTCATCCTCTTCATCTGACCAGCTTCCCTCATAAGCCTCCTTCCAGCCTTCTTTTAAGACAATCTTTCCTTTCGCAAGAAATTCTTCTTCCTCACAGCCTGCTTTTACTGTTGTCTGTTCATATTCAAACGGTGGATACAAAACTGCCAGAAATCTTCTGACAACCAGATCATAAATTTTTCGTTCTTCATTTGTCAGATGTTCTAACTGTACAAACTGTTCGGTTGGAATAATTGCATGATGGTCGCTTACTTTTTTATCATCCACAAAAGATTTATTTGCCTTGACCGGCTTCATTGAAAGACTTCCTGCCATCTTTTTATATGGACCGACTGCACATGCTTTTAAGCGTTCCTTTAATGTTCCAATGACATCGGAACTTAAATATCTGGAATCTGTTCTTGGATAGGTCAGTATCTTATGATTTTCATAGAGCCTCTGCATGATATTTAACGTCTCTTTTGCAGAAAATCCAAATTTTTTATTCGCATCTCTTTGCAGTTCAGTCAAATCATAAAGTGCCGGTGCATAAGTTTTTTTTGCTTTCTTTTCTACTTCTTTTATGAAAAGGGGAGCACCTTGCATTTTTTGTTTGAGTGTTTCGATTCTCTCTTTTGAAAATGAGCGGGCAGAACCACTTTTTTTATCCTGCCAGGTAAAACGGATTCCCTCTGCCATGAGATTGATTCCATAATACGTCTCCGGCTTAAAGGAACGGATTTCTTCTTCTCTTTTTTCAATCATTGCAAGTGTCGGTGTCTGAACTCTTCCACAGGACAATTGGGCATTGTACTTACAGGTCAGTGCTCTGGTTGCATTGATTCCAACCAGCCAGTCTGCCTCTGCTCTTGCCCAGGCTGCTGAATATAATGTGTCATACTCCCTGCCGTCTTTCAAAGAAGAAAATCCTGCCTTGATTGCCTTGTCTGTAACAGAGGAAATCCAAAGCCGTTTGATTGGTTTTCTACATCCGGATTTTTCCAATATCCAGCGTGCTACTAATTCTCCCTCTCTGCCTGCGTCCGTTGCAATAATAATTTCATTCACATCTTTTCGATAAAGCTGTGTTTTTACTGCATGATACTGCTTTGCCGTCTGTTTAATTACTACAAGTTCCATCTTTTTCGGCATCATCGGAAGGTCTTCCAGCTTCCATTCTTTATATTTCTTGTCGTATTCCTCTGGGTCTGCAAGTGTCACAAGATGTCCTAACGCCCAGGTGACAACATAGCGGTTTCCTTCGATTGCCCCATTTAGTTTTTTACTGCAGCCTAATACTCTTGCAATATCTCTTGCAACCGATGGTTTCTCCGCCAGTACTAATGACTTCATGTTATTACATTACCTTTCCAAAAAACTCTGTGGTTTTCTTCACTTTTTTCATCACATCATCAAATGCCTGTGGTGTCAGTGACTGCATACCATCACATAATGCTTTTTCCGGATTATTGTGAACTTCAATCATAACACCATCTGCACCTGCTGCGATTGCTGCCATGGTAAGCGGCTCTACCATAAAACGGATTCCTGCTGCATGACTTGGGTCTACAATCACCGGAAGATGTGTCTTTGATTTTAACATCGGAACTGCTGAAATGTCCAGTGTGTTTCTCATGGAAGTCTCAAAGGTACGGATTCCTCTTTCACATAAAATAACCTGTTCGTTTCCACCTGCCATGATGTACTCTGCACTCATTAAAAGTTCATCTATGGTGCTTGACATGCCACGCTTTAACAAAATCGGTTTATTTATCTTTCCAAGTTCTTTTAACAGTTCAAAGTTCTGCATATTTCTTGCACCAACCTGAATCACATCTACATCATCGAATAAATCCAGATGTGCTGCACTCATAATCTCTGTCACAATTGGAAGTCCGGTTGCTTTTTTTGCTTCTAAAAGCAGTTTTAATCAGTCCCTGGAAAGAGTATGGGGAAGTTCTCGGTTTGAATGCACCACCTCTTAAAAGACCTGCACCGGATGCCTTTACATCTTCTGCCACTTCAACCATCTGTTCTCTGGTCTCAACGGAACACGGACCTGCAATCACCTGAAAATGATTTCCACCGAATTTCTTTCCACAGATATCAATCACACTGTCCTGTGGATGCATACTGCGGTTTAAGGTTCTTTGATTCTCTTTACGGTTTCTACTACATCAAATGCCTGTAACTGCTCCGGTTCAATCTCTGTAGTGTCTCCAACCAGACCAATAATTGTGGTATCTTCGCCCTGTGATAAATGAAGTTTTAATCCTCTGTTCACCAAATTCTCTTTTAATTTTTCCACTTTCGCTTCTTCTGCATCTTTCTTTAAAACAATAATCATGACTTTTTCTCCTTTGGATTGAATGAATTTTTTTATAAGATTTTATCTCATAAAACCAAAAACCGATGTTCACCTGCTAAGGCAAACACCGGTTAAAATTCTGTTATCGGTATCTTTGAAATCAGAATTGATTGACGGATGCTTTACCATAGCACAAAAGACCTGCATTATAAAAATAACCCAGATAACCAAAATAAAAATCTTTTGTCCATACATTCAATAAATTTTTCATCATGGTAAAACCTCTCTTAATTAATCTAACCAAATAATACTGACTTTTTTATCGTTTGTCAAGCCATTTTGCGAAAAATATTTTAGCAATTTAAAGTTTTACACTTTAAACTGTTTCCATCTTTTCAAACTGGCTGTTATAAAGATTTGCATAGAAGCCATTCTTGGCAAGAAGGGATTCATGAGTTCCCTGTTCAATGATATCTCCGTCTTTCATAACCAGAATTAAGTCGGCATCACGAATCGTGGAAAGTCTGTGAGCAATAACAAAACTGGTTCGTCCTTTCATCAGATTGTCCATTGCTTTCTGAATTCGCTCTTCTGTTCTGGTATCGACGGAAGAAGTTGCTTCATCCAGAATCATAATCTTATTGTCCGCTAAGATTGCTCTTGCAATTGTCAAAAGCTGTTTCTGACCCTGGGAAATATTACTGGTCTCTTCATTTAATTCCATCTGATAACCACCTGGCTGGGACATAATAAAATGATGGGCATGGGCTGCTTTTGCTGCCGCAATGACTTCTTCATCTGTTGCATCTAAGCGTCCATAACGGATATTTTCCATAATTGTTCCATGGAACAGCCAGGTATCCTGCAGTACCATACCAAACATTTCACGAAGTTCCATACGGTTAAAATCTTTTACATTATGACCATCAATACAGATTTCCCCGGAATTGACATCATAAAAACGCATCAAAAGTTTAATCATCGTTGTCTTTCCGGCTCCGGTTGGTCCTACAATCGCAACTTTCTGTCCGGCTTTTACATCGGCATTAAAATCATGTACAATAATCTTTGACGGGTCATAGCCAAAGGAAATATGCTCAAAACTGACATTTCCCTCTATCTGATTGACAGACACCGGATCCTCTGCCATCTGGTCTTCTTCTTCCACATCCAAAAATTCAAACACACGTTCCGACGCTGCCGCTGAGGACTGAAGCATATTAGTAACCTGCGCAATCTGCTGGATTGGCTGGGTGAAGTTTCGGATATACTGGAAAAATGCCTGCACATCACCGACTTCAATTTTATTTTTAATAACCATAAAGCCGCCAAGCAGAGCAACCATAACATAACCAAGATTTCCCACAAACTGCATAATCGGCATCATAATTCCGGAAAAGAACTGTGAACGCCATGCAGAACTGTACAATTTCTCATTGGTCTTTTCAAATTCATTGATGACGTCATCTTCTTTGTTAAATGCTTTTACTACAGTATGTCCGCTATAAATTTCTTCAACCTGTCCATTTACTTCACCAAGATATTTCTGCTGGTCCTGGAAGTATTTCTGGGAATGTTTCATGACCTTGCTGATAATAAACATCGAAACCGGTAAAATCAAAAGTGCTGCCAAAGTCATCCATACATTAATGCTTAACATCATAACCAGTACACCAATCAAGGTGGTGGCTGATGTAATAAGCTGGGTTACACTCTGGTTAATTCCGGTCTGCAGCGTATCCACATCGTTTGTAATACGGGAAAGGATTTCTCCATGTGTTCTGCTTTCAAAATATTTCATTGGAATTTTATTGATTTTCTTTGAAATATCTTTCCTGAGATTATAAGTCACATCATTGGAAATGCCTGTCATAATAAATCCCTGTATAAAAGATAAGACAGAACTGACTACATACAGACACATTACACCAAAGAGAATTTTTATAATTTTATCAAAGTCAATTCCACTTCCGCCATTAATCTTTGAAATCAGACCGGAATACAGTTCCGTTGTTGCCTTACCTAAAATCTTTGGTCCAATAATATTAAATACGGTTCCGCCGATTGCAAAAATCACCATCAAAATCAGTCGGAATTTATAACGTTCCATATATTTTAAGAGCCGAAGCATTGCATCTTTAAAGTCCTTTGCCTTTTCGCCGGACATACCTCTTCTCCGACCCATTGGACCTCTGCCTCTTCCTACTGTATTACTCATGTTCCAATTCCTCCTTTGACAACTGTGACATTGCAATCTGCTGATAAACCTCACAGGTTTTCAAAAGTTCTTTATGAGTTCCCTCGCCAACAATTTTTCCTTCGTCTAATACCAAAATCTTATCTGCATGTAAAATGGTACTGATTCTCTGTGCAACAATTAAAGTCGTTGCATCTTTTGTCTCTTTCTTTAATGCACGGCGAAGCACCACATCGGTCTTATAATCCAGTGCTGAAAAACTGTCATCAAAAATATAGATTTCCGGATTTTTTGCAATTGCTCTTGCAATAGAAAGTCTTTGTTTCTGTCCACCGGATACATTCGTTCCACCCTGTGCAATTTCAGATTCCATTCCTTTTTCTTTTTGCCCGATAAATTCCTGTGCCTGTGCAATCTCGGCTGCACGATTGACCTCTTCTTTTGTTGCATCTTCTTTTCCATAACGGATATTGGAATCAATTGTTCCGGAAAACAGTACTCCTTTTTGCGGAACATAGCCGATTCGCTCACGTAAATCATGCAGTCCCATTTCACGGATATCCACTCCATCTACCAGAATTTTTCCGCTTGTCACATCAAAGAAACGTGGAATTAAATTGACTAAAGTACTCTTTCCACTTCCGGTACTTCCGATAAATGCTACGGTTTCTCCTTTTTGTGCTGTAAAATTGATATCGGTAAGCGTTTCCTCTTCCGCTCCAGGATAAGCAAATCCTACATGTTCAAAACGAACTTCTCCTTTTTTGTTATTTTCCGGAATTTTTGCTGTTTCCGGAGATTCAATGCTTACTTTTGTCTCCATAATTTCATTGATACGTTTTGCAGATACACTGGCTCTCGGAAGCATAATTGACATCATGGTAATCATTAAAAACGACATGATAATCTGCATTGCATACTGCATAAATGCCATCATGTTTCCGACCTGCATTGTTCCATTATCTACTGCATGAGAACCATTATAGATAATCAATACAGTAATTCCATTCATAATCAGCATCATTGCCGGCATCATAAAGGTCATACAACGGTTTACAAACAGGTTTGTCTTTGTCAGACGTTCATTGACTTCTTCAAAGCGTTCTTCTTCATGTTTTTCTCTTGAGAACGCACGAATAACAGAAAGACCGGTTAAAATTTCTCTTGAAACCAAATTTAATTCATCAATTCGGTACTGTAAAATTTTAAATTTCGGCATTGCAACTGCAAATAGAAATCCAACTAAAATTAAAATTGCCACGACTGCAACACCAAGAATCCAGGTCATGGAAACATCGGTCTGTAAGACTTTCAAGACACCACCCACACCAAGAATTGGGGCATAAAGTACAATTCTGAATATCATGGCAAATACTAACTGAACCTGCTGAATATCATTGGTACTTCTTGTAATCAAAGAAGCGGTTGAGAAATGATTTAACTCTTCACCGGAAAATGAAATAACTTTCCGATAGACTCCATTTCTAAGATTCCGTCCAAGAAAAGCTGCCACTCTTGAAGATAAAAACGTAACAGAAACAGCTGCAAGCATAATGACAAGTGCCATTGCAAGCATTTTAAGTCCAGAGGTCATCAGATACTGAATTTGCATCGCATCTACATCAATTCCCTGTGCTTCATACTCTGTCTGTACAAACTGTACGGCTGCCTGCGTTACAATGGATTCCGGCATTTCTTTTATTTTCTCTGTCAGAGAATCTTTCATGGCATCTAACTGTTCCTGCGGTAATTGTTCTAATACCTGCCATAAATCGCTCTCTTCGGGCAGTCCCATCTGTGTTTTGATTTCTGCTGCCTTTTCTTCATCCTCTAAACTTCCTGCTGCCATCATCGGAATCGCAAGAATCGAATTTAACTCATCTCGTTCCTCTTTTGTGACATCATTTCTTTTATAGACATCATCTTTTAAGGTATAGGCATCTTCTACTTCTGCTTTTTCCTCTTCATCTAAAAACAAAAGCAGGTGCTCCATGCTCTCTTTTCGGATGGTATCCGGCACTCCATCCTCAATTCCTTTTTGCTGGATACCCACATTGACAATTTTGGATGTGTAATCCGGCAGGGAAAGGTCACAATATGCCTGCACAAATAAAAGAACAATAATCATTACCACGTAATACCATCGTTCTTTCATGTAATGAAACATTTTTAACATAATCTTCGTGTCACTCCTTTTTGCTTTCTTCCTGTTCCATATTTGCTATCATTTGCTTCAAAAAACGCTTCATAAGACAAATTTCTACTTCTGAAAATCCTTCTACTACCTTTGCTTCACTTTCTTTGACTACTTTCTCAATCTGCTTACTCAGTGATTTTCCTTTTTCTGTTACATAAATCCGGACAACCCTCTGGTCTTTTTCATCCGGCTTTCTTTCAATTAAACCTGCTTTTTCCATTCGCTTGATAGAAACCGCAACGGTCGGCGGTTTTATCTTCATTTCATCGCAGATTTCCCTCTGACTCATTCCTTCTTTTTTCTGCAGTATAAACAACAATGGTATCTGCCTTGGATGAACATCTAATTCTTTCATTGCTGCATACGCTTTGCCATAGTATAAATGTGTCATGCGCATTATCAGTCCCTGTAAACTATCTATTTCCTCGCACTTCACGAAATCTCACCACCTTTTTACTTAGTCGGCTAATATAATTTAGCACTGTTTTTTTCATTTTACAACCCATTTTATGGTTTTTTAAGAAATTTATTTCTATTTTTTATTTTGCCACCTAACAAAAAAAGGGCTTATAGTTTAATTACTATAAGCCCTTTTTTTGATTAAATCTGTTGATGATATCCGGAAAGGAAATCTGCAATCTTTCCTGTCGCATCCTTTAACTGTTCAATATTCGGCAGATATACAATCCTGAAGTGGTCTGGCTCCGCCCAGTTAAATCCTCTTCCATGTGTAAGCAGTACTTTTTTCTCCTTTAATAAATCCAGCACAAATTTCTCATCGTCTAAGATGTTAAACTTTTTCGTATCCATTTTCGGGAAGATATAAAAGGCCGCCTTTGGTTTTACTGCTGACAAGCCCGGAATATCATTAATTGCATTGTAAATAAATTCTCTCTGTTCATAGATTCTTCCACCTGGAACAAGATAGTTTTTCACGCTCTGATGTCCCCCAAGTGCGGTCTGAACGATGCACTGTGCCGGAACATTGGAACACAGACGCATATTGGAAAGCATATTTAAACCTTCAATATAGTCTTTTGCTTTTTCCTTTGCTCCGCTTAAAATCATCCAGCCACAGCGAAAACCTGCAATCATATGGGATTTTGACAACCCATTTAAGGTAATACAGAATAAATCCGGTGCTAAAGAAGCAATGGAAGTGTGTTCAATTCCATCCATCACCAGTCTGTCATAAATCTCATCTGAGAAAATCATTAGTTCATGTTCTCTTGCAAGTTCCACAATCTGTTCAAGCACTTCTTTTGGATAAACTGCACCGGTCGGATTGTTTGGGTTGATAATGACAATCGCCTTTGTCTTATCTGTGATTTTACTTCTCATATCCTCGATATCCGGATACCATTCGGACTGTTCATCACAGATATAATGTACTGCTTTTCCGCCTGCAAGGGTCACACATCCGGTCCAGAGCGGATAATCCGGAGATGGAACTAAGATTTCATCTCCATTATCAATCAGTCCCTGTGTCACTAAGTTAATCAGCTCACTGACACCATTTCCGGTATAAATATGTTCCATTGACACATTTGGAATATTTTTTGTCTGCGCATACTGCATGATTGCCTTTCTTGCAGCGAAGATTCCATGGGAATCGGAATATCCCTGTGCACTTCTAAGGGTGGAAATCATATCCGTAATAACTTCTTCCGGTGCGGAAAATCCAAACGGTGCCGGATTTCCTATGTTTAATTTTAAAACATCGATTCCATCGGCCTGCATACGGTTGGCTTCATCTAAAACCGGTCCTCTTACGTCATAACATACATGGTCTAATTTTGAAGATTTTTTAAATGTTCTCATCTTGTCTCTGCTCCTCTCATTTTCATCCGCATCCTGATTTATGGAGATTTTATCACTTTACCGTGCAAAGTGCAAGAAGCAGAACTGCCCTTTATAGTGAAAAAAGTGCTCTTAACAAAAATATTTTTTTGATTTTCCAAAGTCAAGTGGATATTCGCAATCCGCTTCGCTACTTGCTCATAACCAAATAGCT
>ENA-OPSY01000969-OPSY01000969.1-human-gut-metagenome-genome-assembly--contig:-NODE-969-length-18401-cov-9.817998_pt1 | contig 18401 bp, 17 predicted proteins | sample MGYA00241464_ERZ501920 | MGnify/ENA primary metagenome ERZ501920 (study PRJEB25962, sample SAMEA2042396) | human gut metagenome | biome: human gut; feature: human-associated habitat; material: faeces...
AGATCACTTGTATCGACACAGACGAATAAAAACAAGCAACCGAAAGGTAGGATAAGCCGGGGGAAATTTGTATTTTTGCCGGAAGAAAAAGCAGACCTTATGGAAGAAAAGAATAGAGCCTGGAAAACGGTGAGTAGTAAATATCTATTTCGCCGTCCGTGGCTGACTGTGCGTTGCGAAGATATGTTGCTTCCCAACGGTAACCATATCCCCGAATATTATATTCTTGAGTATCCCGACTGGGTAAATACGATTGCCATTACAAAAGATGGTAAATTTGTTTTTGTCCGCCAGTACCGTCCGGGAATTGAACGAACTTGTTATGAACTTTGTGCCGGTGTCTGTGAAAAGGAAGACGCTTCACCGTTAGTATCCGCCCAGCGTGAATTGTGGGAGGAAACAGGCTACGGAAAAGGAAACTGGCAGGAATATATGGTGATTTCCGCTAATCCGAGCACTCATACCAATCTGACTTATTGCTTTCTTGCTACAGACGTGGAACTGATAGACCATCAGCATCTGGAAGCTACTGAAGATATCAGTGTACATCTGCTTACATTGGAAGAGGTGAGAAGCCTGCTTGATAAGAACGAAATTATGCAAGCGCTGAATGCTGCTCCATTGTGGAAATATATAGCAAATCTGTAATATCGTTTGGAATTCTGTAGAGAAATAATAACTTTGGAGAAAATTTAAATTATCTAATTATGAAAACTATATTATGGAGTATTCTTTGTTTGTTTCTCTCCGGATGGGGAAGTATGCAAACGGTGTCAGCGCAGGACTTGCAAGAGATGGAAAAGAACTTGTCCGCTATCAATGAGGATTTGAATCAGAAGACAAAAGAATATAGTTGGCAGCTTGCGGCGGCTTATGCAGATTATTGTGAAGCAAACAATAAATATATAAGCTGGAACGACTTGCCTTATTTACAAACAGTTGTCGAATATGAACGGCCTGCTTCTTTGGAAACTTACCGACTGGCGCATAAAGCCAGTAAAGATGAATTGGATAAGTTTCTAAATACATATAAGGAATATAAGGATCTGACAAAGAAGCAGAAAGAAGCAGTAACCAAAGAGGAGAAGGATGCCGTATCGACTGCTTTTTCTGCATTCTGGAAGAAATTGAGAAGTGAAGAAAATCCTTATAAAGATTTGTATTATGCCGAACGGAAAGCGATCAGCAAATATCGGGCAGAAGCTTTGCGGTATGTGATTGCCCATTATAAAGAAAAAAAGCAGGAAATTCCGACTTCTTATATAAAATATGCTGAACGGTCTTATTTATTGCAGAAAGGTTCCGCTTTGGAGTTGTTGCAGAAAGAAATAAACGCATTGGAAAGTGTGCAGAGAGAACTTGTTCAGAATATAACAAGAGCAAGGTATGGGTTGGGTAAGACTGAAGATAAATAAAAGAGAGTTTCACACATAATTGATTAAGGTAATACGGGATGGAGAAATCCTTTTCTATACTGGGAGGTCTGGACTGAAAAGTTCAGACCTCTTTATCTTTCCCCTCAAGTACGTATAGAAAAGTTCTTTCCCCTCCTATGCAAACTTCTTTTGCATAGGGAGAAAACTAGTTTAGGGCATAAGGTAAACTATAACCGAAGGTTCTGATTATATAACTGGAAGTTTTGATTACATAACTGAAGCTTTCAGTTTTATAACCGGAACTTGCGGTTATAGTTTGAGGTAAGGGGAAAGTAACTTTTCCCCAAGAGAAAAGCAAGTTCTCACCTTATAGAAAAGAACTTTTCTAGTTATACTTTGGACGATAGGTAGTAGCGATTCGGGAATAGTGGTGTATGTTTGTTCAACGTTTATTCCAATACAAAAATAATAGTTTCATTTACAGGCGCCCAATCATAAATGAATTTGGCATGGGAAGTTGCATTTCGTACGCACATGTGCGAACGCGGTGTCGTTCCTAACGACGGACTATATTCTATCTGTGTCTTGCGGGGAGCATTGACCGGTACTCCGTGAATATAGGCTCCATCCGTGAAACGACTTGCATAAGGAGCATAACCTCCTGTCTCTTTCGAACCGTCTTTTAGAAATACCATCTTCACTTTCTTTTCCTGTAATACAAACATTCCTAAAGGAGTTTCCTGTGCATACGGCGGCAGGTGGCGTCCCGTAGTGGAAGGATTCATGCTGCGAACCACCCATTGCCCTTCTCCGCTACGTTCGAGAGCAGCGATATTCTGATTGTGGCGGTCTACGAAAACAGCTTTGTTAAAAACAATCGTATCTCCGATTACTTTGACATACTTTTTAGGAATCATCCATTCATCTCCGGTAAACATTGGTTCTGCTTTTATGAATTTTTCCCCATCTTCGATAAAACGGGTTAGTTCTCCATCCTGGCCGTAGCGTTCGGGCACTAATGTGTCGGTCAACAAATAAAGCGGAACGGATTGGTAACGTTCTATGCCGAGAGTATCCGCCACCCGTCCGTAAGCGTTTCTTTTGAAATTCTTCACAAGCGGTGCTTCTCCATTCCTATTTTTGTAATTTTGGAGAATTGCCCAAGTGGAAGGCTGCAACTGTATATTTTCAAGCAAAGCCAGCCGTTCTTTGATTTTGTCCCATTGAAATTGCCGGGTAGTGTCTTTATAAGGATAGGTGTCTTCCAATGTATATTGGTCATACAATAAATCTTTGGTGATTTGTATCTGTTCTGCTGTGAGTTTCTTTTCAACAGGTTTAACCTCGGGTTGAGTTATTGTATCTTGCGACAGCGAATCTGTCTGTTGTTGTTCATGTACAGGAGAAATCTCCCCTGTACGCGAAGTGCAGGAGTAGAAGACGCAAGAGGCAATGATGAGGCCGGATGCTATTCTATTCATATTATTTATACAGTGCATTTGATGGTTCGTTTACGAATATACATCATTATAAGGAATAATCCTTTTGTTTTGTTTAAAAAGTAGGTGACAAATATACTTTTTTGCCATACAATGCAAGTTGTCAGTCATTTTGTCAGTCTATTTCTGACAAAGAATCATTTATTTACTTTGGCACGCTTTTCGCAATAACTTTAGCGTTCCGCCTGAAAGACGGTGGATAACATCTACAATTAAATGTATAACTAAAATATAACAAGTAACTATGAACATTAAACCATTAGCAGACAGAGTGCTTATCCTCCCTGCACCTGCAGAAGAAAAAACAATTGGTGGTATCATTATCCCTGATACAGCAAAAGAAAAACCTTTGAAGGGTGAAGTTGTGGCAATAGGTCACGGTACGAAAGACGAAGAAATGGTATTGAAAGTAGGCGATACAGTTCTTTATGGTAAATATGCCGGAACAGAACTTGACGTTGAAGGTACTAAATATCTGATTATGCGTCAGAGCGATGTTCTCGCTGTTTTGGGTTAATTAATAATAGTAAATAGTAAATCTTTAAATAGTAAATAAAGAGATGGCAAAAGAAATATTATTCAATATCGATGCCCGTGACCAATTGAAAAAAGGTGTCGATGCTTTGGCAAATGCAGTAAAAGTAACTCTGGGCCCGAAAGGACGTAACGTTATCATTGAGAAGAAATTCGGTGCTCCGCACATCACAAAAGACGGTGTGACAGTAGCAAAAGAAATCGAATTGGCAGATGCTTACCAGAACACTGGTGCACAGTTGGTAAAAGAAGTTGCTTCTAAGACAGGTGACGATGCCGGTGACGGTACAACTACTGCAACCGTTCTTGCACAAGCTATCGTAGCTGAAGGTTTGAAGAACGTAACTGCCGGTGCTAGCCCGATGGATATCAAACGTGGTATCGACAAGGCCGTTGCCAAAGTGGTAGAATCAATCAAGGATCAGGCTGAAACTGTAGGTGACAACTATGACAAGATTGAACAGGTTGCCACTGTATCTGCAAACAACGATCCGGTAATCGGTAAATTGATTGCTGACGCTATGCGTAAAGTTTCTAAAGACGGTGTGATTACTATCGAAGAAGCAAAAGGAACAGACACTACTATCGGTGTAGTAGAAGGTATGCAGTTCGACCGTGGTTATTTGTCTGCTTACTTCGTGACAAATACGGAAAAGATGGAATGTGAGATGGAGAAACCTTACATCCTGATCTATGACAAGAAGATTTCTAACCTGAAAGATTTCTTGCCTATCCTCGAACCTGCTGTACAGACTGGTCGTCCTCTGTTGGTAATTGCAGAAGATGTAGATAGCGAAGCGTTGACTACATTGGTAGTAAACCGTCTGCGTTCTCAATTGAAGATCTGTGCTGTGAAAGCTCCGGGCTTCGGTGACCGTCGTAAAGAAATGCTGGAAGATATCGCTATCCTGACAGGTGGTGTTGTTATCAGCGAAGAAAAAGGTTTGAAACTGGAACAGGCTACCATCGAAATGTTGGGTACTGCTGACAAAGTTACAGTTACTAAAGACTATACAACTGTTGTAAACGGTGCAGGTAACAAAGACAGCATCAAGGAACGTTGCGAACAGATCAAAGCACAAATTGTAGCAACTAAGTCTGACTATGACCGTGAGAAATTGCAGGAACGTCTGGCTAAATTGTCAGGTGGTGTAGCTGTTCTCTATGTAGGTGCTGCTTCTGAAGTAGAAATGAAAGAAAAGAAAGACCGTGTGGACGATGCTTTGCGTGCAACTCGTGCTGCTATCGAAGAAGGTATCATCCCGGGTGGTGGTGTAGCTTATATCCGTGCTATTGATTCTTTGGAAGGAATGAAGGGTGATAATGCTGATGAAACAACTGGTATTGGTATCATCAAACGTGCCATCGAAGAACCGCTTCGCGAGATTGTTGCTAACGCTGGTAAAGAAGGTGCAGTAGTTGTTCAGAAAGTACGTGAAGGAAAAGGTGATTTCGGTTACAATGCCCGCACGGACGTTTACGAAAACTTGCACGCTGCCGGTGTAGTAGATCCTGCTAAGGTTGCTCGTGTAGCTTTGGAAAATGCAGCTTCTATCGCTGGTATGTTCCTGACTACTGAATGTGTAATTGTAGAAAAGAAGGAAGATAAGCCAGAAATGCCGATGGGCGCTCCCGGAATGGGAGGCATGGGCGGAATGATGTAATTCCAGCTTTCGCTTAAGAATATATAAAGAAGATAAGAACCACTTTCCCTAATAAGGGAAGGTGGTTCTTTTTTTGCATTCCTGCAACATCTCTGCCTTCAATTTGTTCGATTGTTGGAATACCCTTATATTTATTGTCTAATTTATTAATAAATCGAGAGATGTTGAAAGTAGTAACATTTATGAAGCAAGTAGCCCGTGGGCTACAGATGGAGGGAAACTTTGGTACTGCCCATGTATACCGTAGCAGTCTCAATGCCATCATTGCTTATTGTGGGAAAGAGGATTTCACCTTCTATGAGGTGAGTCCGGAGTGGTTAAAAGGGTTCGAAGTGCATCTTCGTAGTCGTGGATGTAGTTGGAATACCGTCTCCACTTATTTGCGCACGTTTCGTGCAGTTTATAATCGTGCTGTCGATCTTCGTAAGGCACCTTATGTTCCTCACTTGTTCCGTTCTGTTTATACAGGTACTCGTGCCGATCATAAACGTGCGTTAGGTGAGGAGGATATAAAGAAAGTATTTGCCAGGTTATCACAGGCTTTTGTCGGTTCTCCGTCATTACGCAAGGCACAGGAATTATTTATCCTTATGTTTTTATTGCGCGGTTTGCCTTTTGTCGATCTCGCCTATTTGCGTAAAAGTGATTTACGTGACAATGTGATTACATATCGCAGACGTAAGACAGGCCGCACCTTGTCGGTGACTCTAACTGCAGAAGCGATGATTCTGGTAAAGAGATATATGAACCGTGACAGTTCTTCTCCTTATCTGTTTTCTTTGTTAAAGAGTCGTGAAGGGACTCCGGAGGCTTATCGTGAATATCAGTTGGCATTGCGCACATTCAATCGTCAGTTGATGTTGCTGGGCGAATTACTGGGATTGGGTGATAGATTGAGCTCTTATACTGCGAAACACAATGAATTATCTATTTGATTGAAAATAAGATTATTATCACCTATTTCGTTGATAGTAGGTAACACTTTAGAAACGAGCGAATTACAATATTTTGTTTTCTTCTGCATCAGTCAAAGAACGATTTTCCAGTTGCAAATATACATTTTACTCGTGACAAAAGCAATCTTTTTCCGCATTAATCGGCTTAAAGTCATCCCTAAAGAAGAGGGTATTGAATGTTGAAGTGCCCCCAAAAGTTAGACCAAAAACTTTTGAGGTGCATTCTTTATGAAATACACTTTTGAAAAGTTCAATATAGTGAGCTATCGATTGGGTACGTTTATATGATAAATACGGGGTTAATACCCTAAGAATACACCCCAACATAAAGCCTCAAGTTATTAAGGAATGGTTGTACGAGAGCATTGATAAAGTACCGTATAAGCCGTACAGCACTTGAAGGCTGGGTTCGTACGATTCGTAAACATGGATATGAGGAATTACATATATTCCGACATATGGCAAGATCTAAGAAAAAAGAATATCAGACAGAATTGGAAAAGCTTCAGGCGGAAAACTTGCGCCAGAGGGCAGAGAATGCGTTGCTAAAAAAGTGAAGGCCTTAGTCGAGGAACAGGAAACCCGGGCACGTCTCAATGGGTAGAAGCCATTGACGAACTAAGGTCTGAATATCCTCTTGACTTATTATTGGAATTAAGAAGGATAGCTCATTCTATATTCTATTATCACCTGGAACGGCTTGAGGGACAAGATAAATACGCAGTGGAGAAAGAGGAAATCAAATCCATTTTCCATCATAATGAGAGTATATCATAACCTGTATGTGAATAGTAGCCGACATTCAAACTCTTGCAAACATTCTGAAATCGTATTACTACCTACACAAACAGGTATGCTAATGTATATAACCTCAATATGAATCAAAATTTCTCGATTATCTTTTGAATATCCTCCTCTATGGTCACTATACCATCATCATCAATGAAAATATGACCTTGAGAGGTTTTTCTCTGGCAGACAATATTATTATCTGTGCTCAGATTGTTGTCACCTTCACAATAGTCGGTCGAACTGTATCTACTGTCTACATTTCTATTATCATCACCATTAGCTTTTTCCGAAACAATATTAAGTTTCTTTGTCTTACCACCTTTCATGGCACCGAAAAGTTCGGTACTGAACGAAGAGCGTAAACCGTGATGAGGGCACACTAGAAAATCCACGCCCTGCCCCAGTTTCTTATTCAATTCAGGGTTATCCTCTAACAGTTTCTTCATACCCTCCTTCTGGATGTCAGCGGCGAAGAAAATTCTATAGCCAGAGTGTATATACAGAACGATACTGATATTATTGGTATAACTTTCGTTTCTAAGAGTGCTGTTATTCTCAACCCAGCCGGGATAAAGATAACCAATGGTCATTCGAGAAGGGTCACACACCCTTAGGGGAAGGTATCTTCCCTTATATACCTCCTTAACCTTTTTAACCTCATTACTACCAGGATCGTCTACCAAGTTCCAGTTAACATTTTTATAACTTTCCGATCCTTTCGACAGATCATTTGGTGTAGTAAACAAATTTATGTAAAAATGTTTTTCCAAATCATCTAAATCGGAAATATGATCCAGATGGGGATGTGAGATAAAGACTTGACTTAGATAATATTTGTCTCTTAAATACTTCAATTTGCCTCGCTTCTTAAAAAGAGGAAGCAGGAAATCATTTACCATTGAGAAGTCATTGCCCTTACCAAGGTCAACAACAATTTTATTACTTCCCATCTCAATATAGGCACTCAAAGCAGGCCCGACATTAAAAATTACTATCTTCATAAGCTTTCTCTTTATTTTTTTCCTGTGAATGTTGCAAATAGGTACTTGGCATAAGACCACCCTCTTGTTTCCAATAACAGATAGCAGCCCACCATCAACAGCACTTGAATTATCAATGCTATCGCTAAAGTCCACCACGGCAACCAACTGCGGAAGATGTTAGCAACGGCTATACCTATTATTAACAAAATACTCCATACGCTTGCACCAAGGTAGTTGCGGCAGAAGCCGAACTCAATGTTATACTGTCTCAAGATCTTATCACCACGGCAATTTTGCCTAATCTGGTAGACTGCATCCACAATTGTTTTCTTGGCCATATCGAGGTCTGCTAGCTCTTCTTCACGAGTAGGCAGCTCGATACCGAACGTATCTTTCACTTTTGTAGAGATCTCATTATGATACGCAGGTGAGATGACCGAATTCTGCCAAAGCAACAGCTTTGTAGTAGGCATCTCCGTCTCGTCCTTTTTGAATAGCGGGTATTGGAAGAGCCACTTCGATGTCTCCTTAAATAATTCTCTTACTAGATAACCTACGGCCATACTTGCCAATGCTGTTCCACCAATCAGACACAGTACCCACTTAACATTACCCAATAGTGCCTGATATTGAGGGAACCACTCCCTCATGCACATGGCGATCAATATACATGTAGGGAGCATTCCCAAGACAGCCGGATATACCCTTGCTTCTCTAATGTATTTATCCATCATATACCTTAAAGTTTTTTATGATTGGGAGATGCAGTTTCTGTCACAACATATAGTCCGTTGCTTGGATCTATAAACAAATAGATGTTACCATTGCTGCGTGTTGTTAGGACTTTACCAAAATATGAATGTTTATCCCCTATATTATAATATTTAACACCATCAGCATAGTTCGAGTATCCCGTATACACATCTGTCCCCTCCTTTGTTGCCTCTGAATCCTTCGACAATATGATGGTCCTCACATTGCCTGTCAGGTCAAACAATGCCTTGGGAAATCCAGAATCATGACCATGGTGTGGTGCAACAAGCACATCCAACCCATTCTTCATCAGAGTTCGAAAGTTCATGTTGTTATTAGCAAGCCATTCCCAACCTACCGTTTCCAAATCACCGGCAAACAGTATCCTAACATTATTATACTTTATATAGCGTATAATACTGCTGTTGTTTCTAACCTTGCTTTTAAGCTTAGGATCCGACTTTACAGTATCTATCGGAATTGAAAATGTTTTACTTTCTTCAAAGCCCCAGTCAATTATTTCAGGATTGTCACCTCGATACTTCTTATCCAGGTTCTTTACATAATCTTTATTAATCAAAGCCGAATCATCATACAGCTCTGTATAGTTGCGGCATAACAAATATGGCGTTAACTCATTATATACCCTTTCTGAATTTCTAACGTGATCGTCATCTGGATGAGTAATATGGAGTAGTGCTAATGGATATGACTTTCCTTTAGAAGTTACATAAGGTTTTGACTTTAACAATTCACTATTGCCTATGCTAAAGTTTTTAATAGACTCGACAGGGTTCTGCTTCTCAGCTGAAGAACCGCAATCAATCATCATCGCGTACTTATTGGGCGAGCAAATGTAATTGCAAGACGCGTTGCCAACATCAAATACTACTATATACATATTTTATATAATTAAATTATAAATAATTTCTCTTTCATATTGACAAAAAATATGCCAAAATCAGTAAAAGGGAACTTTAAGCTCGCGAATTCATTTCTTGTTTTAGCACACAATGCGCCATTTAACCCAATAAGCAATAAAACAGTACTACCTGTCAACGTTTTGAAAAACTGCTGACAGGCCACACTACTGCCAACTGACAGAATAAACATTCTAACTGTTAATTTGACACAAATTGTCCGAATCAAGGCTATGAAATCTAAATATATATATAAGATAGTCTCTAATTCGGATATTTTTTGCGTATCTTTGCTCTCAAATAAAATAAATACATGTTATGGTTATTGAACTACGAATCAAGAACTTCCTTTCTTTCAAGGAGGAAACTACTATAAGTTTTGAGGCCTCAAAAGACACATTCAAGGAGGATTCTTTGCTGGTCACTATGGCAGACGGTACCCGTCTCTCTCGCATCGCTATTATATATGGTGCCAACGCCAGTGGTAAGTCCAACCTCCTTGAAGCATTCGAGTATCTCTTTTGGTTTTGGAAACGTAAAACCGATGATCAGGATGCCCCAACTGGTGTAGAACCCTTCATCCTTGACAGTGACACACCATCGCAACCCACCGAGTTTGAACTCAAACTTTATATCAACGGCAAAAAATACATTTATCAACTTATTTTGTCACCAAAGGACATCCTTTCAGAGAAATTACATGTCTACAACAGTAACCAACCATCACTCCTCATGCATCGCGAATTGGTTGACAGTAACACTGCACTAAAGTTCAACCAATCACTCATCAAGGTGTCCGCTGCAGTAAAAGATGAATTGACCGCAAAATGCCTTAAAAACATGTCACTATTTGCTGCCCGCAAGGCTGTCAACTGTAATTTAGGTGAAATTGATGATGTAAGGGATTGGATGATTAACCATACGTTGCCAGTTATCGACTTAGGTCAGAAGATGTTTAATTATGCAGAAAGAAATATGCTTGAAAATCCCGATGCAAAAAAACACCTTTTGGACTTCTGTCATAATATTGGATTCAACATCGAGGATATGGCTGTGGAGAAAGATTACATGTCTTTGACACCAGAAATGATACAGTTCATAAAATCGTCAGGGCAGCTCTCGGATGAGAACGCAAGCAAACTGAGCAAAGACCCCAAAATGCCTAATGGGTTCAAAACTGATTTCATTGTGTCAGTTATTAATAAAAGAGGAAAGGAAATATACACTTTGCCAAAAGCCAGTCAAAGTGAAGGAACGCTAAGAGCTATGGGTATCGAAACTGCTCTCTACGTGGCAGAACAAAACAACAAATTGCTTCCTATTGACGAGATAGAGACATCTATGCACCCATTGTTATTAAAGTTTATGATACAGAGTTTTTTGAAAGTACAATCAAGAAGCCAGTTGCTCCTGACAACACATTACGATCCGTTGTTTACAGCTGTTGATGATTATCTTCGCAAGGATAGTTTCTGGTTGATGGATAAAAGAGATGATGGACATTCTGAGTTATATCCTCTCATTTCCAAAAATGGTGTCAATAAAATGCGGTCACTTCAACGAGCATACTTAAACAACAAGCTTGGTGCCCTTCCCCAGATAGCAAATGTATAAGAATCCACTTCTATAAGTCACAGGAGCAGATACTACAATGCATCATCCCCACCATGTGAAAAGAGGTGGATTTTGAATCGTATCCGTTTCCAAGCAGCTCGTGCAGTTCCGGGAGTCAAGGTCAGCCAAGAGCCTGAGTGCCTAGCAGAACAGGTCCAAGAAATACGACCAAGTTGTCTGTGAAGAGTTCGGATATGTAAATTGTGTGGAAATGCTCTTCAACCATCTCCCGCTCAGGATTGGAAAGAAAGCGAACATTATCACCACGAACCTCGCATTCAGCAGGTGAAACGAGATCATAGGGACAAAGTCTTGGTGTAGCAATGGTCGACAAGCTTACGCATAAAGCCTATCTGGTGAATATAAGGTTGATAGGTCTCTTATCGTGACTTGCTTTCAGCTTGCTCATGATAAACCGCCTGAAAGCCATACATTCCCTGCACCGAAACTTGAAGACAACGGAGACTATCATTTCAAGATTATACACATCACAACTTCATTTCCTGAAATAATAAAACTTAAATTGACATGAGTATGAAATTGAAAGCAATGCGGAAAATTGACGCCATACTGAAAACCATCACAGGGGTGGTATCGAGTGTTAACTCTACAGCGGGCACAATTAGCTGTATCGCTGATTCGTATGACGGACTCAGACTGGGATTTGAACTGAAAAAATGATAAATTTGAGAGTTGTTGTGTAGGAAAGCATAGAGAGAATTTCAATGATAGCTGAAACGGCAATTTACCGAAAATATCTCTACATTTCCTTGTTTTTTCTACGGGGATAATTCCGATACAGCTGATATAACATCACAGTAATGCCGTGACTCTTTGAGAACGAAGGGGTACATAAAAGGTATCTGCCATGTTCTCGTCATTTCTTTCTTGGCGTTGAGGGATGGGGATATCTGATGATTGGGATATTCCTCTATTCCTTGACAAGAGAGGGAACGAACTCCGATTGTCCAACATCCAACAAGCATTTATATATAATATGTAATGCTGCCGATACACGAAGGGATACTATCTCATTCTGATGTACGTCTGCAAAACCTGAAACACTGTATATTTTTGTAAAACAAAATAAGATAGTTACCCTCTGTTCCGTTAACAACACGTAACGATTCAGAAACGAGCGAATTACAACATTCTGTTTTCTTCTGCATCAGTCGAAGGACGATTCCTTAAGTACAAATACATATTTTATTTGTGAAAAAAACAGGTACTTAATAATGGACTAAGAAACTAAAATCAACTATGGCAAAGGGGGGCTGGTTTCGAGGGCACTGAAAAAGTGTTTTTCGACTTCAAACTGTAAGTGGATGATGATAAAAAACGCCATTTCAAGGCATAATAACGTAAAAAGTGTCGTAAAACGCCATCAATTTGTCAATTGAAGTTACAAACTATAACTTTTTTCTTTCAAAGGTCGAAAAAGTGGGGACTCTTTTTCAGGAGGGCACTGAAAAAGGTATCCTCTTAAGATTTAATCCCAATCTTTAAAAAGACGAAAGCAGATTGTATTAGCCTTTATATCGGTTTTGCAATCTGCTTTTATATATCTTGATAGGAGTTTATATTCGGCCTTGTATAGTCAGTAAGGCCATCATATTATACGTGGGTAATTTTTATAAGTGTTTTTAGCTTAGTTTCAATATTCTCTTGATATTTGCGGCAAAGATGGTCATAGCACCTTGCATCTGCATACCATCCAGCCCATACGACAGTGCCTTATCATAACCGTATACCTGCTTTAATTCTGCATTCTTTGCCTCAATCTTGTATCTTTGACGAGCTATATCTTTAAATTCTTGTGATTTCTGGAATCCAAGCTGCCTTTTCTGTTCTTCATTCCTGATAGGTATACTATAGGTCTTGCTTTTAGCCCCCTCCTTGTAGCATCCTTCTCTTCGTGAACAAGTCTTGCATTTCTCTATATCAAAGAAATAAGTCATGGATTGATTCCATTTCCCATCCCTTTTCCCCTGCCTTGCTTTTCTGATTGCCATATGACCGGCAGGACAAACAAACATGCCTGCATCCTTGTTATAATCAAACTTGTCTTCATCTTTCCTGAGTCCATGACTTATGGCCGGATGTAATTTTGATACCAAAGTAAATCCCTTCTCTTCATCTTCTGCCAGTCTAAGGTTTTCCGATCCGGAGTATGCGGTATCACCAATGACAGTGTTCACTTCCATTCCGTTTTTTCTGCTTTGCTCCACAAGCTCTTTCAACTGAGGCCCATCGCCCTTTTCGCCAGAAGTAACAGTAGCGGCTGTTATGATACGCTCATCACTCATTGCAATGTGAGTCTTATATCCGAAAAACGAACTGTCCTCTGTTTTATGACCAATGCGGGCATCTGCATCCTTTGAGGTCGTATAGTGATCCTCTATATCTGAAAGCGTTTCCTTGAGCATGTTAAGTCGCTGCTTTACTGCAGGCACTTCTGAAAGACTGGCATCTGAAGTGATAAGTTTCAGAAGGTCTTTGGTATAATCCAACTCATGCGCAAGATCATCCTCTTTATTCTTAGACGGCAGGGTTTGCGTGATATTATCATCCATGGCATAAAGTACCTTACGGAGTTGCTTTGAACGGAGTCGCAGAATCTCTATCGGGGAGTACGGGTTAGACCTGGCTTCTGTATGAGTAGCATCTACAATAATAGTCCTTGATTTTATGATGCCTTTCTCTATCGCTATTTCTACGCTCTTCTGGATTAGCAGGTTCATAAGATCCATGTCTTCCAGCCGTAACTTGCGGAACTTACAAAGACTGCTGGCATTAATAACGTCTTCCTCTGGAGCCATACCAAGGAAATACTTAAAGGACATATCATAACGGGAACGCTCTACGACATCTACGTCGGAAATATCGTATATGGTCTTCAGCAGAAGATACTTGAACATGCGAATAGGGGATTCTGCTGTTCGACCATTATCCTTGCAATACTTATTGGCAAGTTCCTGATAGACAAAAGTGAAATCTACAAGATCATTAATGCGGCGAAGAAGATTGTCTTGGGGGACAACTATATCGTAGAGTGAACTATATTCACTGAGCGGAAGTTCTTGTTGTTGTGATAGCATGGACCTTAAATATTATGGCATTAAGGTACAAAAAATCTGCACATAGCCAAATAATATACAGGCTATGTGCAGATTTAATTCTTTAAAAAGCTGCAAGGAAACTTTTTCAGTGCCCTCCTTTTTCAGTGCCCTCCTTTTTCAGTGCCCTCGTTTCACGATATCCTTCTCTTCCGAGGCCAATACACTTTTCCTGCAAAAGGCACATGGCATTCTCCTCTTTCCTTATTATCAACAGCTCAAAGATTCTTATTCTCTGAAATACAATATTTTGCATACTTCAATAAGTGGTTGTATCTGATAATTTTGCATCCTGTAAAATTTAAAATCAGAGAATTTATGGCTACTGTAAAAATTAAGTTCCGATCATCTTCCGTAGATGGCAGGGAGGGTACGGTCTATTACCAAGTAATCCACAAACGTGTGGCAAGACAGATCAACACTCCCTACAAACTGTTTCCCGCCGAGTGGAGCAAACAACATTCCCGTATCATCATCACGCCATCCGATGAGGGCAGGCGGCAATATCTATTGTCACTGGACAAGAAGATTTCCGAGGATACCGACAGGCTGGAGAATGTCATCACAGCTCTGGGACGTAAGGGAGGTGCTTTCACCGCCGATGACGTGACCTCCGCTTTTCACGGCAATCATTGCGGTCTTTTCTTTTTTGTTTTCATGCGGGAGGTTATCGACGGTCTGGAACGTCTGGGGAAGATACGGCTCGTCGAGACCTACGGCTCCACACTCAACAGCTTCATGCGGTTCATGAATGGAAAGGACATGCCACTCGGGGATATGGACTCCGACCTGATGATCGCATACGAGGCATGGTTGAAGTCCAGAGGAATTTCCATGAACACGGTCTCCTTTTACATGCGTATTCTGCGTGCCGGCTATAACCGTGCCGTGGAGAAGGGACTGACCGTGCAGCGTTTTCCATTCAGACATGTCTATACTGGGGTTGAGAAGACAACGAAACGGGCGGTACCCCTACATGTGATAAAGCAGCTCAAGTCATTGGACCTGTCACTTGAGCCCGCAAAGGCCTATGCGAGGGACATGCTGCTCTTTAGCTTCTATACAAGGGGGATGTCCATGGTCGATATGGCATTCCTGAAAAAGAAGGATCTTAATAACGGCATCCTCTCATACCGGCGTAAGAAAACCGGGCAGCAGCTCTTTATAAAATGGGAGCCGTGCATGCAGGAGATCGTGGATCGCCACACTATTCCCGAATCCCCGTACCTTCTTCCCGTTATCGGCAGGCCGGGGACGGACGAGAGAAAACAGTACATTAACGCCTCCCATTTGGTCAACAGGCACTTGAAAACCATCGGGAAGGAACTGGGCCTTTCTGTCCCTTTGACCCATTACGTGGCGAGGCATTCCTGGGCCAGTGCGGCCAGGAGCAAGAACATTCCGATTTCAGTGATCAGTGAGGGTATGGGGCATGATTCGGAGGCCACAACAAGGATCTATCTGGCCTCGTTGGATACCGCCACTATTGACAAGGCAAACAGGTTGATTCTAAAATCTTTGCAGGATGTATAAAATGTTGGGCGGAAGAATGCTCTCTTTTCAAGAGAGTATAAGAAAAACAAATCTTCCATTGAAGCGGATTTGTTTGGGGAAGCCCCGGAGACACACTGTAAAAATGTCACAAGGATAGAAAAAAAATGGTGTTGAGTTAAAATTATTGTCTCTCCCTAAGAGAGGTATAAGCGGGTGCAAATTTACGAAAAATATTGAGAATGACCACAAAAACAAGCAAAAAATGATAATAAAACATGGACTGCTTCTTAAAACCGCAAAGCAAATTGTTGAGCAGACAGTTTTCAGGAAGAAGGTAAAAGCTTTATTATCTGATTGTTTTATTCATACTATGCTTCATTGTACCTCTCTTAGGGAGAGAGGTACGACCAAAGAGGCGTAAATAGCGCGTAAGAATCTGCTATAAGGCAGACAATATTCATTGTTGATGAAGACAGATCGACATTGTTATGCAGGGGTAAAACCCCGAACTTTTGAGAAGAATAGTTGTAACTGCTTGATTTATGGAAAGTTCCACCATCATGCAGGATTGATAGAATTGTCTTGAATCGAAATGAGGACACCCCAAGGGAATGAAGAAACGAAACAGTGGTACGTGATGCGTGACTTGAAACGGATCAATGCCAAAGAACCTGCCTATAAACTGTTGGAAGGAAAGAAAATGGAAGTTTTTGTCCCGAAAGTGTACAAACTGTGTACCAGACAGGGAAAGCGCGTCCGCGAGGAAGTGCCCTTCATACAGGATCTGCTTTTCGTACATGAAACTCGCCTGAACCTTGACCCCATAGTGAAAAAAACTCCCACCCTGCAGTACCGCTGGCTGCGCAACACCTGGCGCGAACCGATGACCGTCCCCGATGCGGATATGGATCGCTTCATCCGTGCTGTCAGTAACTCGGAATTCCCCCAATATTACTTGCCGGAGGAAATAACCCCGCAGATGTACGGACGCCCAATACACATTGTGGGTGGACCTCTTGACGGTTACGAGGGCAATCTGCTCACCATGCGCGGCTCAAAGGTAAAACGCCTGCTGGTAGAATTGAAAGGTTTCCTTTCCGTGGGCGTGGAGGTAACCCCCGAATATATACAATTCGTCTGACATGAACGACTTTATGACATTTATTGACGGGCTCGATGTTCCCGTTATTTTTTGGACAATCAGCTCCATCTTTGTGTTCCTTTTCTGCGTGCTTTCCGCTGGTGTTCTGATCCCCCAAATCCTGCTGATCTCTTTCCAAAGGAAACTTTTCGACGTGCCGGACGAGCGCAAGATACATCAAGGTGTTGTCCCACGCCTCGGCGGGATAGCCTTCAAGCCCGTGGTGTTCCTCTCGGTCGCCCTGTTGATCGGTGTCAGCCTTTTGCTTGGTTACGGGGACATGCTTGGGGAACTTATTTCGGAAGGACGTGCCCTCTCCTTCGGCTTCTGCTGCATCATGGTGCTTTACCTTGTCGGCATAGCCGATGATCTGATAGGCATCCGCTACAGTGCCAAGTTTGTAGTACAGATAGCTTGCGGACTGATGGTTATCGCGGGCGGCTTGTGGATGAATGATTTGCACGGACTGTTCTTCATCCACGGACTGTTCTTCCATGGTCAAAACTTCAGGATATCTGGACAAGGTGGTCGCGCGGACATCATTTTCAAGATGAAACTCTTCTGCCATCTGATTCAGATAAGAAAGATATTCTGCGGCCAGTTCTTTATTGTATTTGAGTGTGTAATCATTTGAAGTATAATCTTCATAAGTAATGAATACATCTACCTTACCGCGCTGCATATACTGCTTCATAAGATTACGTACCTGACCCTCCAGCATATTGAAACGCCGTGGCATTTTGATATTCAGATCCAGGTACCTGTGATTGACAGATTTCATTTCTACCGTAATACGGCACTGTTCTGTCACTTTTTCTGCATGGCCGAAGCCTGTCATACTTTTTATCATAAGTTTTCTCTCTTTGCAAGTCTCATTTTCTACATACAGATTTATTATAGAGCATTCTAAAAATCTAGTCAATTCGTTTTTTCTATAAAATATTTTATAAACAGTCAAATACCCACGTTGACATTTCCATACTGCCCGCGTTACAATGATTCGGATGAAATATAAGGGGGAATCATATATATTATGAAAGAAAAAATCAAACACTTTTCGCTGCTTACCGTCAGTACTCTGATCATGGCAGTCGGTACATATTTTTTCAAGTTTACGAATAATTTTACATTTGGCGGAATTACAGGCCTTGCAGTTCTGGTTGCTGATAAAACATCCATTTCGGCCAGTGACTTTTCTTTTATTGTAAATATGCTGCTGCTTATATTGGGATTTATTGTACTGGGAAAAAAATTTGCTGCCAAAACAGCGTATTGCAGTATCCTTTTGTCAGTTGTTCTTTCTACATTGGAACGAGTATGTCCGATGGATCATCCATTGACCGACCAGACTATGCTGGAACTTTGCTTTGCAATAGCTCTTCCGGCACTCGGATCTGCGATTTTGTTTAATATTGGTTCATCCAGTGGTGGAACAGATATCATTGCAATGATTCTTAAAAGATACAGCAGTTTCGATATTGGTAAAGCTCTTCTTGTGACGGATATACTGATCACAGTTGCTGGATGCTTTGTTTTTGATATCCAGACCGGTCTTTACT
>ENA-OPSY01000990-OPSY01000990.1-human-gut-metagenome-genome-assembly--contig:-NODE-990-length-18099-cov-4.743294_pt1 | contig 18099 bp, 15 predicted proteins | sample MGYA00241464_ERZ501920 | MGnify/ENA primary metagenome ERZ501920 (study PRJEB25962, sample SAMEA2042396) | human gut metagenome | biome: human gut; feature: human-associated habitat; material: faeces...
TATTGCTCTGATAAGTTTAACTCTCTCATCCCCGGTCCTCCTTCTCAATTTCAATTATTTTCTCCGTAAATGATCATTCTCTTGACTTCAATCATCTACCATTACTACTTGCTACTCGCTGCTTATTACTTACCACTTACTACTTACGATTTAAATATAACCTGCAAAATCTTTCCTGTCAAGTCAATAAAAAGGAACATCTCTTATGAATCTTGGTATGGTGTGCTACCTATACCGATCCATAAAGAAATGTTCCCTTTTTTCGTCTGTATCACTGCTCTGTAGCAGTTTTCATAGAATTTCTATCTATTCACTTTCTCTGTCATTCGTCAGTTTCAGCTTATCCAGTACATAGAACATCAGTCCCATCAACATACCGATCACACATGCCAGTACCATTCCTGATAACTGGATACTTCCAAACTGTACCGTAATGCCTGACAATCCTACTACAAAAATAACGGATGTCATTGCCATATTTCTTGACTTACCATAATCCACCTGAGATTCAACAAGAATACGGATACCCGATGTACCGATCATACCATACAGCAGGAAGGAGATTCCTCCGATCACCGGACCTGGAATGGTATTAATCAGAGTTGTCATCTTTCCGATAAAGGAACAGATAATGGACAGCACCGCTGCTCCTCCGATCACATAGACACTGTAAACCTTTGTCATTGCCATAACTCCGATATTCTCTCCGTAAGTCGTTGTCGGTACAGAACCGATCAGGCCCTGTGTATATGGATGTTTCGGATCTGCAAAAAGTTCCTGCACAGGCGCTTCTTCTACAATTCGGCCGGCATACATAACAACAACTCTGGAACACATTTCAGCAACAACACCAAGGTCATGTGTGATCATCAGAATACCTGTATTCTTCTTTGCCCTGATGTCCTCCATCAGCTCCAGGATCTGTGCCTGAATGGTAACGTCAAGGGCTGTAGTCGGCTCATCCGCAATAAGAAGCTCCGGCTCACAGGACATTGCCATAGCAATCATAACACGCTGGCACATACCGCCTGAAAGCTGGTGCGGATAACTCTTTAATGTCATATCCGGTTCAGGGATACCTACTGATTTCAGTACTTCGAATGCTCTGTTGTGCGCTTCTTCTTTTGAGAAATTGTTATGGAGCAGGATTGCTTCTGTCAGCTGTTTCTCAATTCTCATACATGGGTTCAGAGAGTTCATCGGCTCCTGGAAGATCATGGCAACTTCACGTCCTCTGATCTTTCTCATGCCTTTTTTATCTTCTTTGAGAAGATCCTTGCCATTAAGCAGGATCTCACCGTTGGAAATCTTACTGTTACGTGCCAGAAGTTTCATAATGGAAAGGGAGGTTACGGATTTACCGCATCCGGACTCTCCTACCAGACCAAGAATCTCACCTGGCTGAATGGAGAAACTTACATTATTAACTGCTGTCACCCATGTTTTATCTCTTTTAAACTCCGTACGGAGGTTCTTTACTTCTAATAATTTTTCTGCCATGGTTTCTTCCTCCTAGTTCATCTTTGGATCCAGGGTATCTCTGAGACCGTCGCCCAGCAGGTTGAATGCCAGAACTGTAAGGAAGATCAGAATACCAGGGAACAGTACCATGTGAGGAGCTGTATTCAGATAGTTACGTCCTGTGGAAAGCATGGAACCCCAGTCAGGCTCTGTAACATTTGCACCGAATCCCAGGAAGCTTAAGGATGATGCAGCAAGGATTGCAGTACCTACACGCATGGTAAAGTTAACGATCATAGACTGGATCGTACCAGGGAAAATATGTACAAACAGGATTCTTGTGTTTGAACATCCCAGGGAACGGGCAACCTCTACATAAGGAGCCTGCTTTACGGAAATCGTCGCGCTTCGTATGATTCGTGCGAAGGACGGCACTGTAAATACCGCAACTGCGATCATAACGTTTACCATACCCTGTCCGATGATGGCAACAACTGCGATAGCCAGCAGGATATCAGGGAAAGCGAAAAGTACATCACAGCATCTCATAATCAGGGCATCGATAATTCCGCCGTAGAAACCTGCGATCAGTCCAAGAACAACACCGATAGCCGTACCAATGATTGTCGCTGTCAGCGCGCATGTAAGAGAAAGTCTGGTACCAACCATCAGACGGGAGAAAACATCCTGTCCGTATTCATTGGTTCCCCAAATGTGGGTTGCGCTTGGCCCCTGCATCATAGCTGTGTAATCCGGTGCCTGCGGATCATACGGAACTACATACGGTCCGATGATTGCCATTAAGATAATAAAAACTATAAATGCCAGAGAAATCACTGCTGTTTTTCTCTTCATGAATTTCTTGACAAATTCTTTGAACTTGCTCTGTGCCTTAGGGAGTTCTTCGGCAGCAGCAAGGTTAATATTTGATGTTGTGTTCTTATCTGCCATCTTCTCTCCTCCTCTACTCATAACGTACTCTTGGGTTAATCACGCCATAAAGAACATCTACGATCAGGTTGATCAGGATATATTCTGTAGCAAAGAACAGCAGTAATGCCTGAACAACTTTGTAATCTCTCATCTGGATGGAGTCTACCAGAAGACGTCCAAGTCCGGGAATGGAGAATACTGTCTCTGCCATAACAGATCCGGAAAGAAGACCACCGATCTGAAGTCCGGCTACTGTTACGATCTCGATCAGAGAGTTCTTAAATGCATGGCGCATAACAACCAGTGATTCAGAAAGACCTTTGGCGCGTGCGGTACGCACATAGTCCTCACGCATGGTCTCAAGCATGGAAGATCTGGAAAATCTGGCAAGTACGGCCATGATTCCTGCTCCCATTGTAAGTGATGGAAGAATATAGCTCTTCCAGGTTTCCAGTCCACTGGTTGGAAGCCATCCCAGGCTTACTGAGAAAAGCTGGATTAATTCCAGACCTAACCAGAAACTTGGAACAGATATACCTGCGATTGCTATGATCATACCTACATAATCAAGAATTCTGCCATGAAATACGGCAGCGATGATACCGATCGCAATACCGATGATCGCAGCCCATATCATGGATGAGAATGTCAGCATGATAGTTGGTTTCAGTCTTGGTGCGATTGTCTCTACTACGGTTTTACCGTTTTTGATAGAGCTTCCCAGATCTCCTGTAAAAAGACCTTTCATATATTTGCCATACTGTACAAGTAGTGGCTCATCCAGTCCCAGCTGTTCACGTACAACTGCCACATCTTCCTTTGTTGCATCCTGACCGGCTACCAGTCTTGCCGGATCACCGGGAATCATATGGATAAACATAAATACTACGAATGAGATAACCAGAAGCAGCGGGATCGTGCTTATCAAACGTTTACCTAAATAACGTCCCATATTTTTCCTCCTTATCATTTTCTTACCTGTTGTTTATATTTGATGCTTTATAGTCGGAGAACTGCCATAGTGAATCTTATGGCAGTTCTTCGGTTTGAACATCTTTGTCCTGTATTCACACTGCTGTATCGGCAGTATTTTTATGGAATTGCTGCAATTTCAGATCAGGCAGCCAGATTTATGTTCTTCGCAGCCTGTTCTCAAACAAATTACTTACTGTGCTAAAGTTGCATTTGCGAAGTTAAATGCTCCGTCCGGAGATACATATACGCCAGACAGATAAGATTTTGTAGAATAGATGATCTGGTCATTGCCAAGGAATAACCACGGGCATGCTTCCCATGCGATCTTCTGAGCATCGCTATAGTATTTAGCCTGTTCTTCTTCGTTAGCTGTTGCAAGACCTTCATCCATATCTTTATCAAAATCAGCATCGTTGAAATATGCTGTGTTTGCACTTGTAGGAGGGCACATTGTGCTGTAAAGCAGGGAACGTAAAGAACCATCCATTGTGAAGTCAGATGCAGACCAGTTTACATACCACATATTGATCTCAGCATCTTCTTTGTCAACATAAATCTTGTCACTTACAGTTGCAGGCTCCATTGGCTGAACGTCAACTTCGATACCGATCTGAGCAAGCTGCTGGGAAATAAATGTCATACCTTTGATTTCCTGTGTTGTGTTATCGCCCCACAGAGTAAGTTTGAATCCGTCTTCGTATCCGGCTTCTTTCATAAGTTCTTTTGCTTTGTCTACATCATATGTGTAAGCTTCCTGCTCTTCATATCCGCCGATGATAGATGGAACTACAGATGTAGCCGGTTTTCCGTATCCGGAATACATTAACTGGATGTATGCATCTTTGTCAATCGCATAGTTCATAGCCTGACGTACTTTTACATCAGAAAGCTGTTCCAGATCCATGTTCAGAGTTACATATCTCATGATGTTAGAGTCTGTTGTAAGGATATTTACATCGTCTGTTCCTTTGATTGCTTCGATCTGGTCAGACGGTGTAGGATAGATGAAGTCTGCTTCACCTGTCTGAAGCATAGCTGTACGTGCACCTGCTTCCGGAACCTCTTTGATTGTTACAGTGTCAACGCCCGGTTTGTCTCCCCAATAATCATCATTGCGCTTAAAGCTTGTGTGGTCTCCCTCTTCCCATTCTGTACATACATATGGGCCGGTTCCGCATGGATGGTTCATGATATCATTGCCATACTCTTCAAGAGCTGCAGGGCTGATGATACAGAACTGTGTCAGACGGTTGATAAATGGTGCCCATGCCTGTGTCAGTTTGATAACCAGTGTGTAATCATCCGGTGTTTCAATGCTGTCTACACGAGGTGTTTCAGATCCGTCTTCGTTAGTTACGATAAATGTTCTTCTTTGACGAAGGTTGTTGTCTTTGTTAACTACACGATCGTAGTTTGCTTTAACTGCTGCTGCATTGAAGTCTGTTCCGTCCTGGAATTTAACGCCCTGACGAAGTTTGAAAGTATAAGTAAGAGAGTCATCGGAAACTTCCCATGATTCAGCAAGTTTGCCTGTTAATTCCTGGTTCTCATCAAAAGAAACCAGTGTCTCGTATACACCACGTGTGGCAGAGATTGCGTTTGTATCCGGAATGTTTGCCGGGTCCATGGAGCTTACGCTTCCTTCGATTGCGATCACCAGATCATTGTCGGATGATTTGGAATCTTCATTTGTGGCTTTGAGAATATAGCCGTCATCATCTGCTGCAAATGCTGTAGCGGACATGGAAACTGTCATTACTCCTGCAAGAGCTGCTGCCATAACTTTTTTGTACATTTTCATAGTTTTCTCTCCTTTTCTTTCTGTACATTGTTACTTAGTTACAATCACGAAGTTAATTTTGGGTACAAAAAAAGTGTTTTTATATTTTTGCGTCTTTGCAATGTATAAAAATCGTGCAGCAATCCATTTACTTACATGCGCCTTTGCATCTTCATAAAAACACTTAGTTGTTTAACTTGACTCCAGTATAGCAATCTGTTGTCCTATTGTCAATTATTTTGTCGTATTTTATATTATTTTGGTGGTATTATACCAATATCTGACAGTGAAATTGGTATAAATCACCATCGATCAAGGATTATTTATTCTTGTTTGGTATTATTTGGCTATAATCTGTACAAACAATAAATCCTCTAAACCTTATAGTTGGTTCAGAGGACTTATGTTGTTATCATATCTGTTTCTTCACATGAACCTGTAACTGATTGTACGGGATTTCAATTCCGTTTGCATCAAATGCTTCTTTGATCAGTTCATTAAGCCGCCACCTGGCAGGCCAGTATTTCTCCGTAGCCACCCACACACGCAGGCCCATGACCACTGCGCTCTCTCCAAGCTCATCTACAAACACCACCATTCCCTGGTCGTCTTTCGTATCTTCATCATTATGAAGGATTTCTTCCAGGATTGCTTTTGCTTTCTTAATGTCTGAATCATAAGAAATTCCTACTTTGATCTCCAGCTTACGAAGATCTCTGGCAGTTACATTTGTAATAATGCTGCCGGACAGCGTTCCATTTGGGATTACAATGTGTTTGTTATCTATGGAAATCAGAGTTGTATAACAGATTTCTATTTTGTATACAGTTCCTTCGCACCCATTCTGCTGTGCGATAATGATATAATCCCCCACCTGAAATGGTTTGAAGATCAGAAGCATGATCCCGCCTGCGATATTTGCAAGGCCGCCCTGCAATGCAAGACCTACCGTTACACCGGCAGTACCAAGCAGTGCTGCAATAGAGGATTCCTTTACACCAAAATGAGTGGCAATGCTAAATACCAGCAAAATGTAAAGTACAATTCTCAACAGCGACCCTATAAACTGGATCACACCTTTGTCTACAGACGCACGCTCCATGGACTTCTTTATGAAAGAAACAAACCACTGGATCACTTTGCGCCCGCCCACAAATACCAGCAATGCCATTACTACTTTCAGTCCCAGTTTCGTCAAAGCCGGAAGATAGTCTGAAAAATACTGCTTATAGCTGTAATATAAACTTTTTGCCTCCTGAATTTCCTGTTCCAATATTTTTCACCTGCTCTCTTATATTTTTGTCATGTATTATTTTTCTGCCCTTCTTTCATTTAACAGGCAGCTTTTCATATAATATCAGGGTTAAAAGATGTCTTTCCCCTGACTTGATATCTACGAATTACTCCGCTGCTTTGCAGATCCCGCAATTCTCATATAAGAGTAGCATAACATACCTCATTCTCTGTAACAATCAATTTTATTCGGGCAAAAAAAGAAAGCGGACAATATATCCGCTTTACTGACACAGGATTTCACGCTCTGATGAGCTAAAATCAATATGCATTATTTATAAGGATTGCTATAAGCGCAGAATAATCCCCTCATTTCCCGAAAACAGAAAATAAATAATTAGTTGAATAATCAGTATCGCCGGAACTCCTGTCTTAAATTTCGGCTTTCTTGTTTTATGATGAAATACCTTCATACCGGCCAGAGCTCCCACCGACCCTCCGATCACCGCCAGAAATATCAGCTGCGCTTCCGGTATGCGCCACTGTCCGGCTTTTGCCCTGCTTTTATCCAAGCCATAGATAAAAAATGTGACTACATTAATGATAATCACATAAATATATAGAAGATTTGTAGATGTCATCTGCACCTGCGAATTCCTTTCTTTAATCTTAACATGCCAGACCTGCGATCACTGATTCAAAATCCTCATCATAACCATCATATTTAAGTTCCAGAGGTTCTTCCACATCAAGGCTTAATACTCCGAGAATAGATTTGGCATCAATAAAAATTTTTCCTTTAGATACAATGTCAATATCAAATGGACATCTGACTGCCGCACAGACCAGTTTCTTTGCTGCCTCTACGTCATTAATCTTAATTGTCTTATTTGCTGTTGTCATATTCGGTAATCTCCCTTCCCTTTTGGTCTCCGTCCTATTGTCAGGACTTTTATATTGATTTTTTGACCCAGTCGTATTATACTGATTCACACATTGATATACAAACGTTATTTTTCTATATCAGATATTCTATTTTTATATAGCATAAGGAGCCGACTGTATCATGATTCTTGATTATTATCGTATTTTTTACTATGTTGCCCAGTATAAGAGTTTTTCCAAAGCAGCCGACGTTATGGGAAACAATCAGCCTAACATTACCCGGTGTATGAACATTCTGGAGAATGAACTGGGATGTAAACTTTTTATCCGTTCCAATCGCGGAGTACAGCTGACCATTGAAGGAGAAAGACTTTTTGAACATGTATCAATTGCAATAGAACAGCTTGTATCAGGAGAAAATGAACTTCTCAAAGATAAAGGTCTGGAAAGCGGACTTGTAAATATTGGTGCCAGTGAAATCGCACTGCGTTTATTCCTGCTGAACGAACTGGAAGTCTTTCATCACCGTTATCCACATGTAAAGCTGAGAATCTCTAATCATTCCACACCACAGGCAGTTCAGGCACTGGAAAACGGTCTGGTAGACTTTGCAGTAGTTACCACACCTGTCGCTCTGAAAAAACCACTTCAGAGAATTCCCCTCTATTCTTTCCGCGAGATCCTTATAGGTGGAGAGGAATATGCGGAAACAGCTTCCAACAAACACTGTCTTCAGGATCTGCAGGATATCCCTCTGATCGGGATTGCTCCCGGAAGCAGTACAAGAGAATTATATACACAGTATTTTATGCGCCATAACCTTCCCTTCTCACCTGATATGGAAGTGGCAACTACTGACCAGATCTTCCCTATGGTGCAGCACAACCTGGGAATCGGATTCTTCCCTGAAGAGCTTGCTGCTGAACATATTGCTCAAGGGAAAATCGTCCAGATTCCCATTGAAGAGCCTCTTCCTGAACGAAAGATCTGTCTGATCCGCAATGTAAAAAGGCCACAGAGCATTGCAGCACGCAGCCTTGAAGAACACCTCACATCACACCGGGAAACAGAATAACTGTTACTGCAGACAGCAGTACCCCAAAAAACAGGGATCACTCCTGCAGATATCCGGTCTGCAGTGGCAATCCCTGTTTTATTGATGTTATTTATTTAATCCTTTCATGGATAAGCTGATACGTTTTTTCTTCATATCAACTCCGATTACTCTTACATCTACGATATCCCCTACACTCACCGCTTCCAGAGGATGTTTGATAAATCTCTCTGTCATCTCGGAAATGTGCACCAGACCGTCCTGATGTACACCGATATCTACAAATGCACCGAAATCAATAACATTACGGACAGTTCCCTTCAGCACCATTCCTTCTTTCAGATCTTTCATTTCAAGAACGTCTGAACGAAGGATCGGTTTCGGCATGTCATCACGAGGATCACGGGCCGGTTTCTCCAGTTCCTTTACAATATCACGAAGTGTGATCTCACCGATTCCCAGTTCTGCTGCCATCTTCTTATAGTCTTTTACCTGCAGGGAAAGTCCAAGGAGATTTCCTGCCACAACATCATTTGGCTTATATCCAAGTTTTGAAAGAAGTGCAGATGCTGCTTCATAGCTCTCAGGATGTACACTTGTTGCATCCAGAGGATTCTTTCCACCGGAAATACGCATGAAACCTGCACACTGTTCAAATGCCTTCGGTCCTAATTTCGCTACTTTGAGAAGTTCTTTTCTGTCTGTAAACTGACCGTTCTCTTCTCTGTAAGCTACGATATTTTTGGCAATTGCTTTGCTGATACCGGAAATATACTCAAGCAAAGATGCAGATGCTGTATTTAAATCTACACCAACTTTATTTACACTGTCTTCTACAACGCCGCTTAATGCTTCATCCAGTTTCTTCTGGTTCATATCATGCTGATACTGACCCACACCGATAGATTTCGGATCGATCTTAACCAGTTCTGCAAGCGGATCCTGTACACGTCTTGCAATGGAAGCCGCACTTCTCTGTCCTACATCAAAGTTCGGGAATTCCTCTGTCGCCAGTTTGCTTGCAGAATACACAGATGCTCCTGCCTCATTTGTGATAACATACTGCACCTTTTTTTCCGGGATTTCTTTGAGCATATCTACGATCACCTGCTCGGATTCACGACATGCTGTACCGTTTCCTACTGAAATAAGGGATACACCGTATTTTTCGATCATACCTTCCACTGTATCCTTGGCAGCACGGATCTTTTTCTCAGTAGTCGGAGCTGTGGGATAAACAACTGTTGTATCCAGAACTTTACCTGTTGCATCTACAACTGCCAGCTTACAGCCTGTACGGAACGCAGGGTCCCATCCAAGTACTACTTTGCCTGCGATTGGAGGCTGCATCAGAAGCTGTTCCAGATTCTTGCCGAACACATGGATCGCGCCGTCTTCTGCCTTATCAGTAAGGTCACTGCGGATTTCTCGCTCGATAGCCGGTCCGATCAGACGTTTGTAACTGTCTTCTACAACTGCTTTCAGAATCGGAGTTGTATTCGGGTTGTCTTTTTTGATCACTCTCTTATTCAAATAACGAAGGATGTCTTCCTCCGGTGCATTTACTTTAACAGTGATAAATTTCTCTTTCTCACCACGGTTTAACGCAAGAATACGGTGTCCTGCCAGTTTCCTGACCGGCTCCTCGAATTCATAATACATCTCATATACAGACTGAGTTTCCGCATTCTTTGCTGTGGAAGAAATACTTCCGTTCTTTGTTGTCAGGTTACGGATGTAGATACGATAGTCTGCTTCATCGGAAATACGCTCTGCAATAATATCTTTAGCTCCGTTCAATGCTTCTGCAACATTCTTAACACCCTTTTCTTCGGAGACATACGCCCTGGCTTCCTCTTCTACCGGCTTGTCTGTCATCTGCAGAAGAATGATATCTGCCAGTGGTTCCAGCCCTTTCTCTTTGGCAATTGTCGCACGGGTACGACGTTTCGGGCGATATGGTCTGTATAAGTCCTCTACTACAACCAGTGTCTGGGCATCCAGAATCTGTTTCTTCAGTTCCTCAGTCAGCTTGCCCTGGTCTTCGATGCTCTTTAATACCTGATTCTTCTTATCTTCCAGATTTCTCAGATACGTCAGTCTCTCAAAGAGTGCACGAAGCTGCTCATCATTAAGGGAACCTGTTGCTTCTTTTCTGTATCGGGAAATGAATGGGATGGTGTTGCCTTCGTCAATTAATTTGACTGCGGCTTCTACCTGCCATTTCTCCACCTTCAATTCCTGTGTGATTACCTGAATAATATCCATTATTTGTTTCTCTCCTCTTGTTGCTTGTGTGCCAACAAGTTGATTTCTCGAACAATCTTGCGTCTAAATTTCTTATTTCCGCGTTGTCGTCGGTCGCCGTAGCCACCGCTACGCCTCCTTCCTCCGCCTTGAAATAAAAAAATTTATCCTGCAAGATTGTTTCAAGAATCAACTTGTCGGCACACTTGTCAGAATTCAGATTGATTTTTTATCATCAAAAACGCTCTTGTGATAGGGTATCAATCTGGCAGTGATTTGTCAAGTGCGGGATTTTGGCATACATATGTCAAAATCCCACAGGATAACAGCGTATAAAGAGTAAATTACCCAAAATATTCATTAAGCTGTGCAATAAATTCCTCCGGCACTTTCCGTTCAAACGGAAAGCTTTCAATATTTCCCAGTCTGTCTGCAATATAGCCGAGCAGAACTGCACTTCTCTCCAGTGACCAGTCTGACAGCAGTGCAATGGTGTCGTGACGGGTATGCATGCCAAACCCATCTCTGTTCAGCGTCATTGCAGGGATTCCTTTCCATGCAAAAGTATTGGAATCACTTCCCCATATCTGGTTCTTCGTTGACATTCCGATACCGATTTCATGAGCCATGTATGTAATCATGTTGCAGACAGACGCATCACCTGTGACACCTGCCACAGTTCCGCCAACAAGCTGTCCGGCAAGATCTACATTCATGTTAAAACGATGTGCCGAAAGTTCATTTTCATGAATTTTGATATAATTCTGACTTCCCAGCAGACCTTTCTCTTCTGCGCCCAACCATATAAATTCCATTGTTCTGCGTGGTCTGTGTGCATGGAAATATCTGCACAGTTCCATAATGATCGCTGCTCCGGACATATTATCATACGCCCCCGGTCCCTCCGGAACAGAATCATAATGTGCAGTCAGAGTCAGGATTTCCTCTGCCTTATCTGTCCCCTCGATACGTGCCACTACATTACGGGATGTACGTGTTACTATCTCCTGCTCTACAGATAAACATACCTGAGATGCACCCTTCGTCACCAGTTCGATGGCATCTTTGTAATGAATGCTTACGCCAGGAATCCTGTTATCATAATTGACAGCTTCTCTTCCTGCTTCTTTTTTCTCTTCTCCCGGCAGATTCTTTGGCAGAGCGTATGCACGTGGAACCAGATCCACGCCTTCATCTAACGGAGAACCTGCAATACTGATGAATCCCACAGCACCGGCTTTCACCAGCTTCCGGTACATATCTTTTCTCACCGGATCATTTACCATGACAATCTTTCCGCTGACATGTGCAAGGCTGATATCATCACCGTTCTCTGCATACGCAAATGGTGCTTCCAGCCCGTCCTCTGCTGTGTTTCCGCATCTTCCATATCCGGTTACTGTGTATTCTTTTGTGTATGGCTCTGTTACTTTCAGCTTTGCTTTTTTTATCTGAAAGGTATCAAAAGAAAATTCTTCCAGATGACTCTCCACGCCAAAACTGTCCAGAGTTTTCTGAATCCTTTCTGCTGCTTTTTCTTCTCCTGCAGTTCCTGCCTCTCTGATATAATCAAAATCTGCCAAAAATTCCAATTGACGCTTTCCACTGATCTCATTTGTATTCATAATCGTAAAAACCCTTTCTCTTTTCTTGAATTGCTATAGAAAAGACCTTTTTCTTCTGATAATATGATGTCAGGGCCAAAAGGTATTTTAACCCTGATATCATAATACTTATCATAGCAAAAAGGTCTTCAATTTAATAAACTGTATTTTTATTTCAGACTGTCAAAATATTCATCCCATGGTTTCGGTTCGTTGTCTTCTTCCTCTTCTTTTGGTGATGAATCATTCTGCTCTTTTTTATCATCCATATCTGCCTGAACATTCTGCATTTCTGTGTTGTCTGTAATGTTCTGTTCATCTTCGTTTTCATAAGAAACCGGTTCTTCCGGCATACGCCAGAACTGCTGCGGATGTGTCTGTTCTTCCTGTGGCTGTTCACTCTGTGAATAGCTGTCAAACATAGGATTCACATAGTCTCGTGCTGCACGTTCTTCTTCCTCTTTCTGCACTTTAAGCTCCCCTGTCAGATCACGATAGAACATTACTTCTGTCATGGCCATATATGGAAATATCCACAAGAGTGCAATATAGAACGTAAAAACAGAAAGAAACATCAATGGGATAAAGCTTATCTTCAGCATCAGATATCTTCCGAAGTTTCCATGCATCATCTCCAGACTCTCTTTCATAGCCTCTGTACTTTTCAATTCCGGCTTATCTGCCAGAATATAATAAGTCATCTCCAGAGGAATGACCAGAATCTGATAAACAATCATTCCAACGATCATCAGAACAACACCTGTATACAGCCAGGTGATCAGCACCTCCACAGAAGCATCTTCACCCGGAAGATTCGCATTACTGTAAATCGTATAGGGCAGCATGGTAAGCAGATTCAGTACTGCCATAAAAAATCCGGCAACGATCACTCTGTCCGGATGATGTCTGTAAAAATAAAACAGGTCATTTAATGAATATACTTTCCCTCTGGCAATATTCAGATACATATAATTCATACCTGCCGCTACCACATTGATCAGCAGAGTCAGAATAAATGTAAATGCATACGACAGCACAATATCAATTGTTTCCTCTCCCGGAAATAAAGCCGAGGATATCATGCTGCTGATCAGGGCCAGCGCCTGAACTGCAACAAATGCCAAGATCAGTATCCCATATTTTCCTGACATGGCCTGCTTCGCATAGTTTTTTAATTCACGTCTCGATGTCATGTAATTCTCCTAAATCAGTCTGCCAGACCAAAGGCATCATGTACTGCATTCATTGCGCGCACGCCGTCCTTTTCATTGATCAGAACTGTCACACGAATCTCGGATGTAGAGATCATATTGATGTTTACGCCCTCATTATAGAGGCTCTCAAACATCTTTGCTGCTACTCCGGGATTACTCATCATTCCTGCACCTACGATGGAAAGCTTCGCAATATTTCTCTCAGAATGAAGCTCTGCAAATCCAAGTCTTGCCTGATTTGCATCCAGAACTGCAACTGCATCATCCAGATCATTTCCATCGACTGTGAAAGAAATATCCTTTCTGCCCGCACGTCCGATAGACTGCAAGATCACATCTACATTAATATTCTTCTTCGCAAGGGTATCAAATAATTTAAAAGCTACACCCGGCTCATCCTTTAATCCGATTACCGCAATTCTCACTGCATCTGTATCCAGCGCAACACCGCTGATCAACATTCTCTCCACTGTAACTTCCTCCTTTACCACAGTTCCTTCACTGTTGTTTAAACTTGAACGTACCACAAGCGGCACGCCATATTTCTTCGCCATCTCCACAGAACGGTTGTGAAGCACACCTGCCCCGAGAGTCGCAAGGTCAAGCATTTCATCGTAAGTGATCTCTTTGAGCTTTCTTGCTTTCGGAACCTTACGCGGATCTGCTGTGTAAACACCATCTACATCTGTATAGATTTCACAGGCATCTGCATGAAGAGCAGCCGCAAGAGCAACCGCTGTTGTGTCAGAACCGCCTCTTCCAAGAGTCGTATAATCATCATACTTGTCAACTCCCTGGAAGCCGGTAACTATTACAATCTTTTTGCTGTCCAGCTCTCTTCTGATACGCTCTGTATCAATTCTTTTTAAACGTGCATTTCCATGACTGCTTGTCGTATGCATGGAAACCTGAAAAGCATTCAGGGAAACCGCAGGAACTCCCAGTTTATCCATCGCCATTGCCATCAGTGCAACAGACATCTGTTCTCCGATGGTAAAGAGCATATCCATCTCTCTTTTCGGCGGTTTCTCATTGACATCCCTTGCCATAGTGATCAGTTCATCCGTATATTTCCCCATTGCGGACAGAACGACAACCACGTCATTTCCTTTTCTGTACTCTTCTATACAGCGGTTGGCAACATTAAAGATACGTTCTTTATTTGCAACCGATGTACCGCCAAATTTCTTGACAATCAACATTGTTTTACTTCCTCCATAATAAGTTTACAGGAAAGAGAAGATTCTCATATCTTCCCTTTCCTGTTCTGTTTACAGTAATCACTGTACAAATATTTATCTGAAGTATTGTATCAGTGTCCACCTTATCAGGCACACTATATGATACACGAAATCTGTCAGTTTATCAATCTTTAACTCGAATCTTTGCAAGTACCTGATCTCCGATCTGAGCCAGTTTCTCTTCAAATGCTCCCTGTGTCATTTCATCAGTGATAAATGCACATTCCTGTGGAAGCTGTCCCAGGCTGATGATCTCAACATCACCAAATACCTTCTTCGCTTCTTCTGCTGCTTCTTTTTTGATTCTCACGAAAAACTTTCCTGTCACTTCATCCAGTGGTTTCAGTACTGCCGGAGTGCTGTTCCAGTTTGTCACAATATTAACATGGAGATGTTTTGCGGCATCCACAATATCACCAACTACAGCACTTGCTGTAGGCAGTTTACCTGCACCGCTTCCATAGAACATGGCATCTCCAAGCATATTTCCATGTACAAATACTGCATTAAACACATCATTTACACTGTAAAGAGGGCTGTTCTGACCGAGCATAAACGGTGCTACCATTGCATAACAGGTTCCATCTGCCAGTCTGCGGCTGGTTCCAAGAAGTTTGATGGTTCTGCCAAGCTTCGCAGCATACTCCATATCTTCAGGTGTGATCTTTGTAATTCCCTCTGTATAAATATCTTCAAAATCAAAATATCTCTCATAAGCAAGAGAGGAAAGGATTGCGATCTTACGGCATGCATCGTATCCTTCCACGTCGGCGGTAGGATCTGCCTCTGCATAACCCTTCTGCTGTGCTTCCTTTAATACAGTGTCAAATTCACAGCCTTCTGTGCTCATCTTATAAAGCATGTAGTTGGTAGTTCCGTTCAGGATACCTGTTACTTCGTCAATCTCATCTCCTGTAAGGGAAGAATTGATGACACGAATGATCGGGATTCCGCCGCCACAGCTTGCTTCAAATAAGAAGTTAATGCTCTTTTCCTTTGCAATATCCATCAGCTCTCGGCCATGCTTTGCAACCAGAGCCTTATTGGAAGTGCAGACATTTTTTCCTGCCAGAAGTGCCTTCTTTACAAAAGTATAAGCAGGCTCCACACCGCCCATAACCTCTACTACAATATCTACTTCCGGATCACTGACGATCTGTTCATAATCATGGACCAGAACCTTCTCTACCGGCTGTCCCGGAAAATCACGAAGATCCAGAACATATTTTACATGAAGTTCCTGTCCGGCACGCCTGGAAATGCTCTCTTTATTTTCATTTAATACTTCAAATACACCGCTTCCAACTGTGCCATATCCTAAAATTGCTACATTGATCATTTTCTTTTACTCCCTGCCTAATATTTTCAGATAATGAATTCCTTCATTCTGTTCAATCGTCTCTACCATTGCTTCTGCATCCCCCTCGCCCGGAAGAATGTCCACACTCAGAGTAAGTGTGGCAATCCCATTGATAGGAATACTCTGATGAATGGTGAGAATGTTTCCATGAAACCGTGCAATCGTCTGCAGGACAACCGACAAAAGCCCCGGTTCATCGTCCATCTGGATAATAAAGGTGATCGTCTTTCCCCTTGTCTCTTCATGAAATGGAAAAATATCATCTTTGTATTTGTAGAAAGAGCTTCTGCTGATTCCTGTGCGCTCTGCTGCATCCTGTACAGTGTCCACTTTGCCGGAGTCCAGAAGCTTCTTTGCCTCCACCACCTTCAGCAGGACTTCCGGAACCGCACGTTCCCTCACTACAAAATATTTCTTTTTCTCTGTTACTGGTTTCTGCATATCAATTTACCTGTCCGTTCTTTAAAGACATTTGTTTTTACACACTGGATATATTATCACACCACACAAAAATACGCAAGAAATATATTCTGCTGAATCATTGTGTAAAATGCCTCAACACGAAAAAGGCTGTCCTGATTTCAGACAGCCTTTTTTATTCTTTTATTTCTTCAGTGCGATCCATTTCAGATATGCATTGATGAAAATATCAATTCCTCCGTCAAGTACTGCATCCACATTTCCGGTCTCCTCGTTTGTACGATGATCCTTTACCATGGTATATGGCTGCATAACATAAGAACGGATCTGATTTCCCCATCCGATATCTGTCACCTCACCGCGGATACCGGAGAGTTTTTCCTCTGCCTCCTGCTGCTTGAGAAGATACAGCTTGGCTTTCAGCATCTGCATGGCTTTATCTTTATTCATGTGCTGAGAACGTTCATTCTGACACTGTACCACGATTCCGGTAGGATAATGTGTGATACGGATGGCAGATGATGTCTTGTTGATATGCTGACCGCCGGCACCACTGCTTCGATAAGTATCAATACGGATCTCATCGTCATTGATCTCTACATCCAGATCCTTCTTGATATCCGGCATAACATCACAGGATACAAAAGATGTCTGTCGCTTACCTGCTGCATTGAAAGGAGAAATACGCACCAGACGGTGAACTCCCTTCTCTGATTTCAGATAACCGTAAGCATTTGTTCCGTTTACCTGGAAAGTAACAGATTTGATACCTGCCTCATCGCCGTCCAGATAATCCAGCACTTCAAGGGTAAATCCTTTCTTATCTGCCCAGCGGCTGTACATACGGTAAAGCATACCGCACCAGTCACAGGCCTCTGTTCCGCCTGCACCTGCATTCAGCTTAATGATTGCATTCTCACTGTCATATTCTCCGGAAAGAAGTGTCTTGATACGGATATTGTCAAAATCCTTCTGAAACTCATCCAGCATTTCCTGAATCTCAGGAATCAGTGCAGGATCGTTCTCCTCATATCCCATCTCGATCATGGTTTCCATATCTTCCATCTGTGTAACCAGATTCTGATAGGTCTCCATATCATCTTTCATGTCTTTTAATTCTTTCATTTTCTTCTGGGAAACTTCTGCATCATCCCAGAAATCAGGCGCTTCCATTTCGCGCTCTAATTCTTCGACCTTCTGCTCTTTGTTAGCCAGGTCAAAGTGAATCCCTCACTTCCACTAATGGTTCTGTATAAGTCGCAAGAATGCTCTTGAACTGGTCTAATTCAACCACAGCTTCACCCACTTTCTTATTATAAATATTCTCTGTCGGACTCCCTGTGGATAACCGACTGAATTGCTATAGATTATAGCAGTCCTGGTAAATAATTCGTTTAAAATAATACCATATCTTTAAGCAAATTACAAATAAAGAATTACCCACAGCGTGAAATGATCATTTATCGTAACAATCATTTCACACTGTGGGTAATCATACTTTACACTGAATTACGCATAAAGTCTGTGTAATTTATGAGAAGAAGCTCTCTGCAACACTTATATCTGCAATATATCCCACTGTTCCTGTCATATAGATGGTTCCGTCCTCTTCCATATCGATCTGTATCATTCCGCCCGGCTGATTTACATTAATACGGGATTCTACCAGCCCCAGCTTATAGGCTGGCGCTG